>Ga0181535_10000356_pt1 | contig 71022 bp, 56 predicted proteins | sample PEATcosm2014_Bin_44_FD_119774 | JGI IMG/M metagenome (GOLD analysis project Ga0181535, IMG submission 119774) | Peatland microbial communities from MTU Mesocosm Facility, Houghton, MI, USA - PEATcosm2014_Bin17_30_metaG | ecosystem: Environmental > Terrestrial > Soil > Wetlands > Peat | place... | reverse complement strand
CAACCCCATCTTGCTCATGTCTTCCGCGCAGGTGGCGCGCATCCGCTCGCCCACCATCTCCGGCTCCTTGACGATCTGCTCCACCGTCAACTGCCCGATGATGCCGCGCAGGTGGCCTTCCATCACCAGCCGGATCAACCCCTCCCGCTGCGGCGGCGTCTTGGTCAGGAACTGCTCGGCCGCGGTCAAAATCGACGCCTGATCGCTGCGCACCTTGATCTGCGCCACCGCCTCCACGGTCACCGCCACGCCCTGCCTGGTATACAGGTCCTGCTGCGGCGCAACGTCGAAGCTCATCAGCTCCAGGCTCAGCTCGCGGCAATTCTCCACCATGGGAAAGATCACCGTGCCGTGCCCCTTGATGACCCTGGGCCCACGGAACCCGTACACGATCAATGCCTCGTTGGGCCCGGCCTTGCGATACATCCTGGCCAACAGCCCCAGAATCAGAATCAGCGCCAATATGCCGAGTCCGACAATCAGAACAATGTCATTCGTCATTGCGATCCCGGCCCTTTCGCCCGGGAGGTGTGTGGTTGATGGTGTTACTGCCAATCAGCGTTCAGCTTTCAGCGCTAAGCAATCGGTCCTCAGCGGTGAGCAACCGATCTCAGTTCCCTGTTCCCTGTTCCCTGCTCACTGTCCACTGTTCACTGTTCACTGTCCACTGTCCACTGTCCACTGTTCACTACTCACTGTTTCGAGCCGGCGTTGCGGCCGCTCTTCGGGAAAACCTTGGCCAGGAATCCCAGCAGAAAAATCCCCACCAGGATGGCCATATCCGCTATCAGCACGGTCGTGTTCGTCATAAAACTCCTCAGTTGTCAGTGGTCGGTGATCGGTAGCCAGTTCCTTGCCGCGGGTTGCGGCAACTGTTCACTGTCCACTGCTCACTGTTCACTGTTCACTGCTCACTGTCCACTGCTCACTGTCCACTGCTCACTGTTCACTGTTCACTGTTCACTGTCCACTGCTCTCTGTTCACTGTTCACTGCTCACTGTTTTTCGCCCTCTTCCAGCACTTCTTCCCAGCGCCGGACGTAGGCAATTCCCTTCTCGTAGCGAACGACGAAAACCTCTTCCTGTTTTTGAATCGGCTGGCCGTCCTCGGAGCGCGCCGGGGCAGAGACGCGCGCGCCCAACTGTTCATAGACAATCTCTCCGATTCCGCCCGCGCGGATCGCGGCCGAAACCCTGCCCACCACGCCCGTAATCTCCGTCTCGTCCGCCGTCAGTTCGTGCTCGTGCGGCAGCATCACCCTGGTCAGGAAAAGAAAGACGATCGCTCCGCCCGCCAGCCCGCAAACCCCGGCCAGCAAAACCACAATCCCGGCCACAAAGCTGCCGTAGCGCGTCAGCAGGTACCCCGCCGCGCCAAACCAGCAGAGAAAAATCATCATGGAGAACGCATTCCACCACGGAACCGTCGCCCCGCCCTGCCCGGATCCCTGTCCCTGTCCGGCGCCCTGCGGCAAGTGCCCGGCATGTGGCATCCCGTGCGGCATGTGCGCCACGCTGGGGACGTGCGGCACATGCCCCACAGGAAAGTGCCCGCCGAAGTGCCCCATGCCGCCCAGCAACGAGAGCACGCTCAGCAGCAGTCCCACCAGAAAACAAACCAGATAGAACGATTCCCAGCTCATTTTTGCGCTCCCTGTTTCCCACTGCGCCCCGATCCCTGTTTCTTGTTCCCTGCCGCGCTCCCCAGCGAGCGGCGGGCGCCCTCTGGGCGGCTCGCTGGAGCGGCTGATCCCTGACCCCTGATCCCTGTTCCCTGTTTTTGGGGCCGCAGCACCTCGGCCAGCCGCGGCGCCAGCCCCGGCGTCTCCAGAATCGCTTCCAACAGCAGCAAGCACTCCCGCGAGTGCTCGTGCCGCGCCAGCGTCAGCAGCGCGTGCTTCAGCTCCGGATCGCGCCGGAACCGCTCCGCGCCTGAAACCAGCCACAGATCGAGCTTGTCTTCCACGTTGCGCAGTTCGCTCTGCAGCTCGGGCGAGTAGCCTTCCGGGTCGTCCACCAGGTAGCCGGGATGCACCTTGAAAAAAGTGGCCAGGATTTGCCGCGTGGTGTTGGTCAGGTGGGGCCGCGCCCCGCTCTCGATCTGCGAAAGATAGCTCTGGCTCAGCTTCGAGCCGGTCTCGGCCTCGATCGCCCGCACCAGCTCCTGCTGGCTCATCGCCCGGTCCTGGCCGCGCAAACTGCCTTCGACCTCGCGCAGATAACGGATTTTCTCGCCCAGCTTCATACAGGCAGCTCACAGAAGACAGTCCACGGCAATCGGTCGCCGGCAAACAGTCCCTATTTGGATAACGGCTGCACAGATCGATTTCCTGTTGCCGCCCCGATTCGTTTGCGCTGGAAGCATCGTCTTGCCCGTGCCCCATTGCAATATGCAATAGATATATCGCAATCCGCAATAGATTGCAACAGAATTCTGAAAATATTTTTGGCGGGGATTTTTCCTTGGATTTCGGCTGCCGGGACCGTGTCGAGTGGCCCTCTATCGCCCTTGCGTTGAAGGAGTGAATGATCTACAAAACACCTGTCCTCCTGAGCGACCCCGAACGCGGCGCGGCGGAGTCGAGGAACCTGCGTCTTGCAATTCCGGCGCAAGGGCGGGAAACTCAAAAAGTCCCAACACCTCTGCCCTCAGGAGACCAGCCCCATGCCCAATCCCGTGGTCCACTTTGAAATCGTCGGCGAGAACCAGCAACTGCTCGATACCTTCTACCAGGGCGTCTTCGACTGGCAAATCACCCGCTTGATGGACGGCTATTCGCTGGTCGAAACCGGCTCCGGCATCAAGGGCGGCATCGGCGCCATGAACGAAGCCCGCCGCCATGTCACGTTTTATGTCGCGGTCGAAAATGTCGAGGCCGCGCTGGCGTTGATCGAGAGCAAAGGCGGCAAGACAGCCTTTGGCCCCCATCCCATCCCCGACGGCGGCATCATCGCCGGCTTCACCGACCCCGAAGGCCACCTCATCGGCCTGGTCCAGGGCCCGCCGGGAATGTGATCTCCGGATGCCTGTCGAGGTTCATGGTCGCCCATCCTTTCGTCAGAAAGAAGGCGAAAGGATGGGCACGATGGGTAACTTTCGGGCAGCCAGACGGTGCGGCGCCGGGGATTCCCTCAATGGCCTGAGGTCGCTGCGGCCGGGCGAGGATGAGGGGCCGTGCTTCCCTCGGTCATCCCCAAGGCCCACTTGATTGCCTCAAAGTACATCGTACGAACGTCGGGATCTTGCCAGGACTCCTCGGTGTGGCCGAGGGTCGAATAGAAGACGCGCCCCTTGCCGTACATCTTGCTCCACGCCACCGGGAAGTCGTGGTCGGCACGGTGGATCTTCGGATTGTTGTCGTAGTTCAGCTTGGATGGATCGAGGCTGAGAATCACATTGACCTTATCGCGAGACCAGTTCTTCGGCTGATAGATCTCGTCGTACTTCACAAAGGCCGCGGGAAAGTGGCGCGCGGCCGGGAAATTCGGGTCTTCAACGACGATCGGCGCTTCGAAGGTCATCCAGGGATGCTCGTCAAACCAGCCGCCCAGCATCTCGCCGTACTCCGGCCAGGTGTAGTTCGTGTCCAGCGCGGAGTGGATGCCGACAAAGCCCTTGCCGTCGTCCTTGATGAACGACAGCATGTCCTGCTTCTGGCTTGCGTCCATATCCAGTTCGCCGCTGGTGCTGGCAAAGATCAGCAGATCGAAGTAGTTGAGATTTTTCGCGTTTCTCGGCAGATCCTTCTTGGTGAGCAGCTTGGTGTCGGTGCGCATCGTGGTATCCCACAGGCCGCTCTCCTTGCCCATGTTGTAGATGGCGGCCATCGTCGCCGAAACGGAGTCGTGCTCCCAGCCCTTGGTCTGGCCAATCACCAGCACATGCTTCATGCGAACCTCCTTGACGTGCGGAGCGGGCGGCAACGCGCTGCCGCCGGCCGGCTGTGCTTGAATGCGATTGTCCTGGCCGAGGAGTACAAGGCCAACCAAGAGCGCAAAAGTGAATCGGCAACTTCTGAAAACGCGCATGAGATCTCCTCAAGCCATTATCGCGCCCACCCCCGACGATTGAGCTCTAGAGCTTTTTCTGTAGACTCCCGCGCCCCATCCTTTCCGCTTTTTTCTGCGGAAAGGGTGGGATGCCGATAAAATTCGCGTCTAGACAATTTCCGAAACTGCACATCTAGAAGCTGTCTCATGAACCGGCTTTGAAAGGGCATGGCTTCAGCCGTGCCGCAATTACCTGCAAAATTTATGTGGGCTTCAGCCCCGGAGGACCTGCCAATTCGGCAGTGACATACGCTCGTTGAGAACGCTAGGCCATGTTCAATTTGGATTGAGTCTAGTCGTGATACGCAGATAAATCACATCCTCTGACACCGGATCAAGCTCCAGTTCAGATCGCAGAGATTGCCGAAGATCGAAAATCAGCCCGTCGAGAGACGACTGACGGTCCCTCGCCATCTCGATTGCGAATTCTCTCGCAAGCGCAACCTGGTGAGGCGAGCCCAGAAGTTGGATATCCGCGATGGCAGACTCGAAATCGGCCTTGTACTGCCCAGGGTCATCCCGGTTTGAGGCGCCCTCAAGCCGCCGGTAGGCTTCCAATAGATAGGTGACGCGAAGTTTTCTGCGCTCATTCGCAAGATCGCGACGCATGGAGAAATGATGCCCAACCCACCCGCCAAGCACAGCAACAACAAGGGTAACCGCCAATTGGGCAAATAGTTTCCAGTCCATAATGTTCAGCGCCACCGTTTCGTGAGGATGAGTCTTTTCGCCGTGCGCACCTACCTCGCCGCGTCCTTTCGTTTTGCAGTGAGTATCTGGCAGCCCGTCTTGCAGATTATTACCGTCCCTTGGCGCATAATGGAATAGGGGCAAGCAGAGAAACCTCCGCTAACTTGCTGGCCTGCTGACTTGCTGACTCGCCAAGGGCACTTTTTTTGCACCCCGTTTTTCGCTGTGAAACTGTGAAACCGCACATAAGTCCTTCAAAATAAAAGCACATTTCAGCAAACCTCACAGAAACACCGAACCGGTGTTCCTGTGAAACTGTGTGCAACCGCCGTCTTACGCCGCGAAATCGATGAATCCCCGCTGCGGATCGGTCGAGATCAGCTTCACCGTCACCTTGTCGCCCACGTCCAGTCCCTTGCCGCCCTGCACCAGCATCCCTTCCACGTGCGGATCGAGGGTGCGGACGAAGGTGCCGTACTTGTTCACGCCGGTCACGATGGCCGGGAAGCTCTGCCCGATGCGCGAATGCAGCACCACGGCGGCGATGCGCTTTTGCATCTCCCGCTCCACCTTGCGGGCGTTGTCTTCCATCAGCGTGCAATGCACGGCGATGGCGTTCAAATCGTCCTCGGAGTAGGGCTGCGGCCCCTTGGCCAGGAACGCCTTCATCAGCCGCTGCGTCACCATGTCCGGGAAGCGCCGGTTGGGCGCGGTCGAATGGGTGTAGTCTTGCACAGCCAGGCCGAAGTGGCCCGGTGAAACCTCGTTGGGCTTTACCAGAACGTACTCGCCGGGCCCCATCAGCTTGACCATGGTCAGCGAGAGGTCGGGAAAGTGCTCGGGGTCCTTCTGTCTCTGCGCCACCAGAAAGTCGTTGAGGACCTTCGAGTCGGGCGCATCGGGCAGTGTCGTGCCCAGGCCCGCGGCCACCTCGACCATGCGGTCCCAGCGCTTGGGGGTGCGCACGATGCGGCGGATGGAGGCCACGCCGGCCTGCTCGAAGGTGCGGGCGATCACGCCGTTGGCCGCCACCATGAACTCTTCAATCAGCGACGTCGCGCGGTTCTTTTCCAGGCGGACGATCTCGATCGCCAGGTCGGCCAGCATTACCGGCCGGGTCTCGATCGTCTCCAGGTCAAGCGCCCCATGCTGAAAGCGTCCGCCCAACATGCGCTGGGCCGCCGCGTCCTGCAGCTTGAGTTGCGCGGCCAGTTGTGCGTTGGCCGCCACCTTGGCCGGCGCGGGTCCCGTGCCTTCCAGCCAGGCGCCCACGGCGTTATAGGCCAGTTGCGCCTGGTTGCGGACCAATGCGCGATAGGCAAGGCCCTGACTGGCTGTACCCGCTTGGTCCACCGCATACTCGATGACCAGCGCCACGCGGTCTTCGTTCTCGTTGAGCGAGGTAATGCCCTCTGAAAGCTCGGCCGGCAGCATGGGAAAGACCTTGACGCCGGTATACACCGACGTCGTCTCGCTCTTCGCGTGACCGTCGATCGCCGTGCCCTCGGCCACGCGCGCGTCCACGTCGGCCACGCCGATGAGCACGCGGATGCGGCCATCGGGCAACTGCTCGGCCCACTCGATCTGGTCGAGATCTTTCGACGTGTCGTTGTCGATCGAGGACCAGAGCAGTTTCCGCAGGTCCTGAATGCCGGAAACGGCGGGCGGCTCGGGATGGGCCTGGATCGCGGTCAATTCCGGTTCGGTTCCGGCGGGAAAATCGGGCTGGAAACCGTGCTCGATCATGCAGGCGTGGGCCGCGGCGACAAGATTGAAGTGCAAAGGCTGGCTGGTATGCATCGGAAATCGGGCTCCTTGTTTGCGAAGAGCCAGCCTACCACGTCCGGAAGGGGTGGTTCCTGCCCCAAAAAGCGGAAGGCGGCCGGAACTCCAGCCGCCCTCCATTCGATGCAGTTTTCACCAGTTTCCGTCTACGGCGCGGTCGTGCCTTTTGCCAGCACATCCACGGTCAGGTAGACGCTATGGCTCACCACGGTGTTATCCACGTAGGCCGATGCGGTGATCTTCAGCGTGGCTACGCCCAGCGGCGTGCCCTGCGAGCTGACCATGTTGACGCTGTTGCAGCCGATGCCCGTGGCGCCCAGGCCCACCAGCAGCAGGAGCAGAATCCAGAAGCGCCGCGTGGAACGGCCCGCAAAGATACGTGTCCGTTTTCCAAACGGCAGCAGGAAGAATCCCAGCACGGCCAGCGCCGCGCCGCCCGCCGCGCCCGGCCACAGCGGTTGGCGGCGGTTGTTCGCCGTGGTGGTCGAGGAGGGTCCGCCCGTGGTGAAGGTCTGTACGACAAAGGCGACCGTGCCGGTGGGCAAAATCTGCTGCGGAGTCGCCGTGCAGGTCATATCGTCCTGCGACGGCACGGCGCACACCACTTGAATCTCGTTGTTGAACCCGCCCAGGCCGGTCACCACAAACGACGCCGTGCCTGCCGAGCCCAGCACGATGTTCAGATTCTCGGGTGGGTTGGTAGAGGACGGCGTGATGGTGAAGTCTTCCACATCGATGCTCAGCGAATTCGACGTCCCGGACTTGAAGTAAAGATCGCCTACGTAATAGGCGGTGATCACATCCTGCCCCGCCGTCAGCGTGCCGATGACGAGAGTCGCCGTGGAGGTGTAGTTGATCGAAGGAACCAGTGCAACGGTCCCGACGATTGTGGTCCCGTTGTAGAAGATCACGTTGCCTGAGGGGTTCTGCTCGCTGGTGGCGGCCGGGATGGCGGCAGGCGTCACCGTGGCGATCATGGTAACCACCTGCCCCGGAGCCGCCGTGCTCGGCGTCGCCGTCAGCGTCACCGTATCGCCCAGCAGAACCGCCGCCAGGGTGACTACGTTCGAGGTGCTCGCGGCCCAACTGGGATCGCCGGAGTAAACCGCGGTGATCGCGTGGGAGGTCGCGGCCGAGAGCGCGATGCCGCTCAGCGTGGCCACATTGCTTGAGATGGTGGCCGTGCCCAGCAGCGCGGTCCCGTCATAAAAGCTGACCGTGCCGGTGATGGTGTAGTTGGTGGTGTTGGAACTGGCCGGCGCAAGTGTAGCCGTAAACGTCTCGGTGGTTCCCACGCTCAGCACCGTCGGGTTGGCGACCAAAGTGGTGACGGTCGCGCCCTTTGAGACGCTGATGCTGACCGAGGGCGAAGTGGATCCGGAGTAGTTGGCATCGCCCCCATACACGGCCTGTAGCGCATGGGTGAGGAGCGTGCTGTTGGCGGGTACAACCAGCGAGAAGCTCGCCGTTGTTACGCCGCTGGCCGTCGCCAGAGGCGACGACAAAGTAGCCACGCCATCCAGGTCCAGCGTCACCGTGCCGCTCGGCGGGACCATTCCCTCAGGGGGAGCGCCCACCGTCAGCGTGACGGTGACCGCGATGGTCTGTCCAGGCACGGCGGTGTTGACGGACGCCACCGCAAGGCTGGTGGTGCTCGGCTGGATGTTGATGCTCACCGGCGCCGAGGTGATCGACTCGTAGTTCGAGTCGCCGTTGTAGATGGCCTCGACATTATTGCCGCCCGACGCAAAGACGCCCGCTACCGTCAGCGATGCGTTTCCGCTGGAATCGAGGGCCGAGGGCGAGGTGGAAAGGGCCTGGCCGGTCGACGTGTCGTAGAATGTGACCGTGTTGGTGGGCGTGGGGCCGCTGGTTCCTGAAACCACGCTGGCCTTCAAGGTGATTGAGGCAGTCGGGTTGTAGGTCGAGTTGGGTTCCGTGGGTGAAACCGCCAGAGTCACGGTCACCGCGCCGGTGCCGGTCGGCACGGCGTCGTTCCATTCGTTCACCAGCGCCTGCGCGTTTACCGCGCCCAGGCCCGTGGCCAGGTCGTAGCCGGCGGCGGCGCTAAAGCCAATCTGCCCGGTGGATCCGCAGCCGGGACTGCCCGCCTCGCACCACAGCTTCGCGCTGCCCTGCTGCACGTCGTCGAAGATGCCTTTGATGCGGCTGAGCGCGTATAGATTGGGCGCAAGATTGCCCTGCGCCCCATTCTTTTCCGCCACCAGCGCGGCGATGCCGGCAAAGAGAGCCGTGGCCGCGGAGCTGCCACCGCTACGAACCAGGGTGCAGCCGCTGGAGGCCGCGGAAGCGCTCAGACAGAAGGCCAGGCCGGGATTCACGCCGGTATCGATGGCCGAGGGAAGAACAAGGTCGGGCAGCAGGCGGTAGTGAGCCGTCGTGGCGCCGATTCCTTCCAGGGACTGCGCCGGCAACGGCTGCCATTTGGGCGCGGCGTAAAGCGTGCTGCTGCCGCCGCCGCTTGCATAAGCCGGATCGCTCGTGTTCGCCGGAGACCAGGCTGCCAGAGCGGAGCTCTCAGCCGCCGGACCGGAGGCGTCGAAGGCCGCCACGCCTACGGCTGTGTTCCACGGCGTGGAGGCCAGGGCGTTCACGCCGTAGCCGCTGCTCACCCGCTCCTCGCTGCCGGCCGCATGGCAGGCCGAGGGGCCGCTGTCGCCCGCGGCCGCAATCACCGCGATGCCTTCCGCGGCCGCCTGCCGGTAGAGCGCGGAATAGAACGCCTGGTGCGCCTCGCTCAGCGCCGCCTCGCAGGCCGAGTACCCCACGGCGACGGTGTGCGCCAGCGCCTGATCCACAATCGCCGCCAGCGACAGATCCAATCCGTCGGTGGCCGCAGTCGTCGCCGCGGGAACCAGCACGATCTGCGCGCTGGGAGCTGCGGCGCCGGCCCAGGAAGCGGCCAGAGTCGCCTCGGCCTGATCGCCGGCCAATGCCGCGCTCGTCCCCGGATCGGGACCGTTGGGAACCACCGTCAGCGGGCTGACTGCCAGCCCGAAGGTTGACCGGAAAACCGCAACGTCGCTGGTCAGCACATTACTCCGCGCGGCAATGGCGATGCTCTCGCCCGCGCCCTTCGCGCCGGCGGTGTGCAGCGCGTCCAGGTGCAGCAGTTGCGCCGCCAGTTGCGGGGTCAGCGCCTCGGCGTGGCTCAGCGAGTTTTGCGCCGCCAACTCGGCGGCCGAGGTAATCACGGGCCGCGGCGAAACCAGCGCGGGCGTCGAGACGGCTCCATCCAGCGAAACCAGCCCATGCACCAGCGGCTTGATCGCGGCGGGCACGCTCACTCCGCTGGCCAGAACGAACCGACTTCCATCGGAGGTGGCGACAGTTTCGATATGGGTGCCGAAGGCCTGCTCGACCTGGGCCACCGTTCCTGAGAATTCGATCCATCCGCGCCCGGCCGGCAGCGCCGCAACCTGCAAACCCTCACTCTGCAGCCAGGCTGAAACCGCGGCCGCATCGGAGGCCGAGTTGCCATACGCCGCGGCAAAGGCCGCCGGCGTCAACCAATGATGGTATTGGGGCGAAGAGGAATTCTGGAGAGCCGCGAGTTCCGTGGTCAGCGCCTGCTGCTGCGCCGCGGAGGGCTCGAGCAGCAACAGCATCCGCTCCAGCCGGGCTCCCGCGGGCGCGGCGCCCAGGACCGCAACGGCCTGCGCCGCGGGCGGCCTGTTGGCCGCGATCGTCACCGCTTCGGAAACACGCCAGTCGCCGGCCAGCCGGGAGGCTTGCGCCTGGGCCACGGCCGCCACTGGGCTGGACACTCCAAGACCGGACAGGAGAAGAATTGCGAGCGGCAGACCGAAGCTTTGTTTGTGTGCCATGTTCCTCTTTGTGCACGAACCCTGCAAGACTTGCGCTCCATTCCTGAAAAGCGGAAAGGGCAACACCCTATCTTCTCTCATGGAATAGACTTAGCACCCTACCACCTTTTGGGCAGCGGGTTGGCGGATTCGTTGCGCTTCGCCCCGATTGTATAGCGGCAGCGGTCGCTCTAACAGCAGATTATGCAGTCAGGCGAAGGCAGTAAGCCAGAAAGTAAAGGTGGATTGCCACCGGCTGGCGGCAGGAACCGGCCCGGGAACCCAGCGGCGAGCCTTGGCCGCTGGGTTGGGGGATAGCTGGATGGTTTTCTACTGAATGCCCAGATCGGTGAGGACCTTGGGCTTGGCTTCGTCCACGGCCAGCAGGTTGTGGCAGGCCGAGCAGTCTTGCGTGATGCTTGTACCATCCTTGGCCGCGTGATCGCCATCGTGACAGCGGAAGCAACCCGGATAGCTCATGTGGCCAATGTGGTTGGGATGGGTTCCCCAGGTCACTTTCATGAAGGGAAACACATTCTGACTGTAGAGAGTCACCAGTTCCTGGCTCGCGGTCGTCACCAGATTTGCCTTCGCTTGCAGCACCTCGGGATGCTGGGTGCGATAGAACTCGGCAAGCTGTTGGGGAATCTTCGCCCGTGCCTCGGCTTCGCTGGCGTAGTTAGCCTTCAGCAGTTCCAGACCCTCCTTGTGAACCCAGGGCAGCTCCGGAGAGACCGCGCCGTCGGCCATGGCCCGGTTGAGCGCCTCTTCCGCGGTCACAAAGGTGTGGGCCGCGCGGTTATGGCAATCGATGCAGTCCATCACCCGGCGTTCGCCCTGAGGAACCCCGCTGCCCGCGGCGGCCGTGGCAAAGACGGTCTCCGAACCATCCGCATTCCTCTTCTGCACCCAGGGAATGGCGGTGCGGGTCGGGTCGGTAGTGATGTATTCGATATGGCCCAGGTGCACGCCGTGAATTCCGGTCAGATGGGAGAGCGAATCCTGGCCTCCCAGGTGCAGCACCACCACCGTTTGGGTTTCGCTGTTCGTCTCGTCGTCGGCAAAGGTGGACTTGACCAGCAGCTTTTCGCCCACAAACCTGGCCGGCGTGTGGCAGCCCTCGCAGATATACCGCGCCGGGCGCAGGCTCGTCACCGGCGATGGAATCGGGGTCGGATAACGATCGAACGAGACCTCGAGAAGCTGCTTCGTGCCGTTGATCTTGGCGCTGAAGTAGGCCTGGGCGCCCGAGCCGATGTGGCACTCGACGCAGGCCACATGGGAGTGCGCTGAGATCTTGTAGGCCGTGTACTCCGGATGCATTACGTGGCACGACTGGCCGCAAAACTGCGGCGAATCCATGTAGGCCGCGCCGCGATAGCTGGCCATGGCCACCACCAGCAGGTTGACGATCGTGGCCACCAGCACGATGTCCAGCCCGTGCCGGAAGATCCGGTCGTTGAGGTCGATCTTGGGAAATTCGGCAGGAATCTGCCCGGCCCTTTGCAGCTTTCTGCGGCGCAGAAGCACGCCCACCGGAATCAGCAGCAATCCGGCGATGAACACCGCCGGCAGCAGCAGGAAGAAGATGATTCCAAGGTAAGGATTGTCATTGGCCCTGCCGAAGATCTCGACGAGCCAGTAGCCGATCATGGTCACGCCGGAGGCGCTGGTGATGGCGCCGCCCGCTAGACTGATGGGATTGTTGCCGAAAAACAGCGCCGGCCTTACCCAGCTTTCACGGAATTTTTGCAGCAATGACACGTTCTCCCCCCGCTCTCAAACGGATGGCCCGCCGGTAAGGGCGGGCCTGGTACAGTTTTCCGGTTCGATGGTGCTTCTTACTTCAGTCCGCGGTAATACGCCACCACGTCCTTGATCTGCGCGTCGGTCAGTCCCGCGATCGGCTTCATCTTGCCCTTGCCGTTCTTCACCGAGGCAATCATCTCCGCCGCGGTGAGCTTTTTTATATCCGGATCGGATGCCGGCTTCACGCCCATCATCTTGGCAATGCCCGGACTGGGTGTGCCAGTGCTTCCATGGCAGCTTTGGCACTTGGCTTTGTAGGTCGCTTCGCCTGAGGATTGGGCGAAGCCCACGGCGCAGGCCAGGGAAACTACCACGGCCAACACCACTTGGGATCGAATCGTCTTTGTCATTACCAGACTCCTTCAGTTCTTGTCACAGCCAGCCTGCGCGGCGAAGCACCGCTCGAACAGGTCCTTCCCCGTGCCCATCCCTCGGGCGCGCTCGCGTCCGCCGGGAGACTCCATCTCAAATCGGCAAAAAACCTGCCGCCCTACGCGAATCTGCGCGGCTCCCTTGGTTCCGGGAGCCGCGCCTGCTGTTCCGGTACGATGTTCCTCGCCCTGCGGCGACTTCCCTTAGAACTCGTAATGCACTGCAAGGGTTACGTTGTTCGCATGAAAGTTCCGCGGCGCAGTCAGACCGGAAGACGGCTCGGTCAGACCCGTCGGTTGGGGGGAAAAGGAGGTGCAAGGAGCCACCGTCGATGTCAGAGACGTCGACGTGCTGCAATACTCCGGTCCGGAAGGACCGCCCTCGCCGTATCCGTAGAAGTTGTATTCTGCTCTCCAAGTCAACCCGGGATGGATCGTCCATGCAAGATTCACATAGGGAGACTGATACGAAGAGTTGAGAGAACCGTTCACCGCTCGCGCATCGTTGAAGAACTGACTGCCATTCACAGCGCTGATGCGATAGCCAATATTGGAGTGGAGGGATTTGTTGGGGGACATCATGACCGCCACCGATCCCGACTGTGTGGGAGCATCCATGAAGTCCCTGGCAAACCAGTCCGCGAGCTGGGTCGTCGACCCTCTGGTAAACACGCCGAGGCATACATTCGGTCCTCCGCTGCTGTTGAGCGAAGCAGTGCCGGGCAAACCCACAACGGTCGAGGCGTTCTGCGCGCCGTTGTCATAGCAGATGTTGGTCGCCGTATAGACATCGCTATAGGCGTAATTGAAGTCGAGCCCATAGTGCTCATTCGGCGAAAACACCCCGCCGAGACTCACGATTCGGCTGTGATCGACGTGGTTGAGCGGACCCTCGTAGGGGTCATCGCCAGCCGCGATGGCGCTTTGGTTGTTGTTTGTGTTGTTATGCCGTTCCAGGTCGTTGAATGCGCCCGAGATTGTCACCCAGGGCTTTGGCCTGTACTTGGTATGCACTCTGTAGTGCTTGGTTTGCCGCGGGCCGACCGGGGTGAATGCGTTGTCGGCGTAGAGCACTTCGACCGTGCCGTTCACATCCCAATTGGCGCTGGGACGCACGGCGGCGTTGAAGATTCCACCGTCTTCGTTGATGGTGACGGTTCCGTCTGTCGTCGCGCCCACGGCTAATGGCGTGTTGCCAGGATTGCCGCCGGGATCGACAGGAGCAGTAGAAGTAGCGGCGCTATACACGTTCTCCGCGATCACATGCGTGCCGTGGCGATAGGTGAGCGAGAGCGTGGCGCGCGACGCGGCATCCCAGGTCCCGGTCAGGTTATTGGTCAGGAACCGCTGGCCGAAGTAAGCCGGCCAGGGGGTGCCCACGGTGCCGCTGCCCTCAAACGTGGAGGCGCCGGCTGCGGCGGTCGTGGTGGTCAACGGACCTGCGTAGTTGATGGTTTCATTTCCCGCGGTCGCGGGGGTCGCCAGAGTGGTCACACCCGTCATGGTGGTCGTTCCCGGCTGGTGGACGCTGGAAAAGTCTACCTGATCGGCGAGACTGAACGTCTTGGTCGCCTGCCAGACGAAGCCATAGTCGGCAGCCATCACCGCCCGGTGTCCCGACGCGACGCCCGTATACGTAAGCGAGCGAGTCGTCCCATTCAGACCCTGGTAGCTGTCGTAATAGTCGGGCAGGTTCATATTCACGAGGGTGTAGCGGAGGTTGCCATTCATCGAGACGTTCTTGATGCTGGAGCTTTGCAGCCGGAAGATCTCCGTGGGATAGAGAATGCGGGTCGGCTGCGAGCGCAAATAGCTGGTCACCACGGCACATGCCGCGTTGATGACCGGCAGGCCACCAGCGGTCTGCGGCGCCGAGAGCATGGGAATGGTGCCGATGCTGTTTGTATTGCAGGCACTCTTGGGGTAGGGCGTCAGGCTGTCGTAATCGTCAAGGGCCGCCTTTGTTCCGTCCGCCTCTTGCACGATGAAGTCGCTGGAAGCCATGGTGAAGTAGGAGTCCGCCTTGTAGTGATTGATCTCCTCCTCAAAGGTCAACCTGGTGCCCTGCACGGGCTTCCAATCGATTCCCCCCGTGAAATCGTCGGTGCTGTTGCGCTGATACTCCGCGAGCAAAGCATCATACTTGGCGAATTGATAGCCGCTTGGGCTCAGAGTCGGGCCCTGGAAGATGTTCTGCGAGTAGCCGAACCGATACGTGACCTTCGAGAGCGGATAGAGCGTGAGGTTGGTGTCCGTCATGCGGCGCACCGTGTTGAACATCACCGTCGATTGATTTACCTGCGGCCACGCAAGCGAGCCCGTTGGCGCGGCGGTGGGCCCGATGGGGATCGACTGCCCCCCGGGGATATTCGGGTTGCCCAGCAGGTCGTAGTTGAAGTACTGGCGGTCGCGGCGGAAGAGTCCCGAGAACTCGTAGACCTTGCCCTTGGAGAAATCCAGCTTGGCGAAGTTGTTCGGATCGCCGCCGAAGCCGCTGCCGACAGCCCTGAGGGAATCGACAAGGGTGCCCTTTTTGCCTGGGAGTGCATGCATCTCAAAGGTCTCGCCAAGCACGCGCAATCCGGACTGCATATTGACCAGCGTGTCGTACATGGCTCCGCTGCCCGAGAGGCCGTTTATGTGCCCACCCATATCCACACTCTGATGGATCGTGTACCCTTCCGGAGCAGAAACCTGTGCTTCGGGCATCGGAAGTGGAGCGGCGGGCGTCGGATTCTGAGCGACGGCGATGCCCGCCATCATCATCACTGCAATGGCGATTCCAATGCTCCCAGAGATATGCCGGGGCATTGCGGTCGAGGGCTGTTGCTTGGACAGCCGGGAAAAACAGCCAATATTCATCATTTCAAGCCTCACTGGAAAAAGCGTCGCTCACATCGAGACCTTGCACCCGTGCGAAGTTAGTACGAATCTTGACCGCGCCTTCCGATGGGTCGGGCAGGCGCGGCGCAGCTCCATTACCTGAGGAAAGCCGCATTGATGTTGGACCCATGAATAAAGGTGTGGCAGCTGGTGCATGGCGTCAGCTCCGACGATCCTGCATTCATCCCGTGAACCGTGCCGGCAGCGACCGGGCTATGGCACTGGTTGCACAACGTGTTGACATTCGGCATGTTCAGCAGCCGGGCATTCTGAGATCCATGCGGAGTGTGGCACGCCATGCACCCCTCCGCCTTGACCGCGGCGTGCTCGTAGACGAATGGCCCGCGCGTCTCGGTGTGGCACTTGGTGCAGATCGCATTCTGATCGGCCGTGGACTTCAGGTTGTTGTTCCCGAAGGTGCCGTGCGGATCGTGGCAGTCGCTGCACTTGACCAGGCCTTCGTTGACCTTGTGGTGGAAAGGCATATCGAATGCCGGCTTGGTGTCGGTGTGGCACTGGAAGCAGAGCGTGGGCTGACTGGCCTTGAGCAGCGGCTCTTCCTTGCTGCCGTGAATATCGTGGCAGCCCAGGCAGCTGACGCCGGCCTTGGCATGAGGGGAACGATCGAAGTTCGGATGCGCTCCCGCGTGGCAGCCCAGGCACTTCTCGTCCACCTCTTTAGGAGTGGCCTTGGCGGGATTGAAGATCTTGGTGACGTCCCCGCCGCCCTCAACGTGCGCGCCGCCCGGACCATGGCAGCCTTCGCAGTTCACACCGGCGGCGCCATGCTGCGCAGCAAGCTTGGTGTGCGGATTGCCTTCGAATTTCTTGGACACCTCTTCATGGCAGGTAGCGCAGACTTCACCCCCTACATAGGTGTTGCCTGCAGCATCCTTGGCCTGAGCGGCAGCCGGTTTGGCGCCAGATTCGGCTTTAGGCGTCTGAGCTCTGAGAGCCGTCGCGCAGACTATGCTTGCGCCCAGCATCAACATCAAACAGGCTTGCAACCCCAGCTTCTTCCCCGGAGCCGCACCGATCGGCAATTGCGTTTGAGGCCCATCTCTATGCATTGAAAATACCGCCTTGTGTGATCTCGTCGCTTCTTCCTGAAACAGTTGTATCAGCGTCCTGCGGCTGCATGCGGCAATTCCCTCTCGGAAAGGCCGGTTCGGGCCAGGATCGTTGGGCCACATTGCTTCGGAAGGTGTTCTTTGTGCGGAGCATCACGTCATGGGCAGCATCGTATCGTTTCATTTTGCCCATTCACGGTGATGTCCGTCACGTTCGATGGAGACAATCCATTCTAGCTTGAATTTCCTGTCTCGCGGTGATCTGGATTCCTGAAAGTCCGGGATTTTCACCTACAACCAACGAAAATCCAATGCTTTGGCGTCTGCTTCGTCTCCTCGGAGAATGGGGACGGCGGCAGCTCAGGGAACGCCGCCTCAAGCAGAACATCAGGAAAATGCTCTCTTGGCTGTGCAGAACAGAACACTCTTGACCAGGCTAGGCCAGGCTGCGGGGGCGGCTTCTTCCGCGGAGCCGGCCTTGCACCGTCTGAAGGTCCCTTTGCCGCTCTCCCAGCCGGGTCGCCGCTTGAGGAAAAGGGGCAATTCTTGAACCCGGATCGGACGCGCCGTGGCGGAGATTCCCGCCGCAAAGGGGGGAGAAATGGCGTGAGGTCCATCACATCCATGAAGTCCGTTGTTCCGGCAGACTCTGATAGAGCAAGAGTCTCTTTCCTGGGAGGCCCGGAGCATTTTCACCTTGATGCCGCCCTTGCAGCAATGTGCGGGATGCGGTAAACAGCAGCGGTAGAGGTGCTCGATCGGCGTCGGAAGGGGCAAGACTATGGCGGAAGTGGAAATCCCGGCAGGAGTGCAAGCACGGCAAAAGCACGTTGCCCGGCAGGTCCCGGCGGGCTGCGCGGCCTGCGCCAATCGGCGCCCCGGCTGGTTCTGTTCCCTGGGAAGCGCGGTCCTGGCCGATCTCGAGCTGGCCACCAGCACCATCACCCTGCCCGCCCAGGCCTCGCTCTTCACGCAGGGCGACGACGCCCGCTGCCTCTACTTGATCTGCGGCGGCTATCTCAAGCTCACCGCCGGCCGCCATCAGGATCGTCAGATGATTGTCCGCGTCGCCGGCCCCGGTTCCATGCTCGGCCTCTACGCGGTGCTCTCCCATGGCGTCTATGAGGTCTCCGCCGAGTCGTTGACCAGCGCCCAGCTCCGTCCCGTCGAGCGCGAAAGATTCCTCAGTTTCCTGCGCAGCCACAAGGAAGCCCAGATGCGCGCCGTCCAGTGCATCTGCCAGGAGTACCGATTCGCCCTTCAGGACGCCTGCCGCATTGCTTTGGCAGAGACCGTGGCCGCTCGCCTGGGACGCCTGCTTCTCGAACTTGCCCATCAGATTGGCGAGCACCTGAATGGCGGCGGTTACCGCTTTCCGCTGCTGCTCACTCACGAGGAGATGGCCTCCATGGCCTGCACCACCCGCGAAACCGTCACCCGTACCCTCGGCCAGTTCCGCAAGGACGGCTGGATTTCGATCGAAGACTCCCTCGTCACCCTCCACCAGCCCGACCGGCTGCAAACCCTGCTCTAGAGCGGCAAGACATCCGATTGCCGCTTCGCCGCTCCCGTCCGGGGTGTTTCCCGAGTCCAAGAGCTAGAATCTTCGCAGAGATAAAATCTCAGGTGGGAGTTCACTGTGCGTACAACCCGATTTGTGGCTGCTTATTTTGCCCTTCTGCTCTCATGCTGCGCTGCCGTTGCCCAGAATCCGTCTTCGGCTTCGGTCAGGCCCGCCGTTACCTCGGCTGAAAGCCCGGAAATCCGCGAGTTCCAGAAAATTGAAGACAACTGGTCCAACGCGGTCAACCAGCGCGACCAATACAGCCTTGAGCTGGTTCTATCTCCTTTATTTGTAGACGTTTCCGCCAGCGGAGACATCACCACCCGCAACCAGCAACTGGCCCAGGTGATTACCGGCGAGGACAAGACTCTCCATATCGACCAGCGGGTGATCACCGTGCGCATGTTGGGCGACATCGCCGTCGCCAACGGTACCTACGTGATGCACCACAAGGTCGGTTCCGCGCAGGCGGACGAGAAAGGCGTCTTCACCCACGTCTTCGAGCGCCTCCACGGCAGTTGGGTTTGCATCAACTCCCAGCGCACCGTGCTCCGCGAGGACTCGAACGCCAAGCCCAAAAAGCAATCCAACGCCGAGATGCCGTTCCACATTCCGTTGTTCACCAAATAGGAGCATGGCCGCAGGCGTCGCCATCGGTCACACGATGGAAGCTTCGGCCCGCTTGGCTCCCTGCACGCGGATCGACACATGCACCAGGCTCAGCGCAGCCGGCGTCACGCCGGGAATGCGGCTGGCCTGGCCGATGGTTACCGGGCGCACCCGCTCCAGCGTCTCGCGCATCTCCCGCGAGAGCCCGCTGATGGCGCTGTAATCGATCCACTCCGGAATGGCCAGGGCCTCGGCGGCCTTCAGCTTCTCGATGGATTTCTTCTGCTGCTCCAGGTAGCCGGCAAACTTGATCTCCGTCTCGACGGCGCGGGCCTCGTTGCGCAACACGCTGGGTAGCGCCATCCCGGCTTGAGCGCTCCGTTCGAGCGCTGCCGTCATCTCTTCCAACAGCGGCTCCTGGGCCAGGGCTTCGCGCATCGCGCCCAGCACCGGCTCGATGGTCACTTCCGGCCGCTTGAGCAGTTGCGCCCAGGTCAGGCCGGCGGTCGCCGTCAGTTCCCCGAATCCTGCCTCAGCCAACCTCCCGGCATCCACTTTGCCCGTCGTCAGCAGGCGGCTGAGCGCGTCCATGCGCGCCTGCTTCCGCTCGTACTCCGCCCACGCCTCGTCGCCGATCAGTCCCAGCCGGCGGCCGTGCGGGGTCAACCGGCGGTCGGCATTGTCGATGCGCAGGTGCAGCCGGAACTCCGCCCGCGAGGTGAACATCCGGTACGGCTCATTGGTTCCCTTCGAAATCAGGTCGTCGATCAGGATGCCGGTATAGCCTTCGGTCCGGTCCATGGTGAAAGGCGGCTGGCCTTTCAGCCATAGGGCCGCGTTGATGCCGGCCATGATGCCCTGGCAGGCCGCTTCCTCGTAGCCGCTTGTTCCATTGATCTGTCCCGCAAGGTAAAGGCCCGTGAAGGCCTTCACGCGCAGACTCCGGTCCAGCTCGGTCGCGTCCACGCTGTCGTATTCGATGGCGTAGCCGGGCCGCAGCATCTCCGCCTGGTCAAGACCCGGAATCGAGTGCACGATCTGCCACTGCACCTCCATCGGCAGCGAGGTGGACATGCCGTTGATGTAGACTTCGTGGGTGTGCAGTCCCTCCGGCTCCAGAAAGAACTGGTGCTGGGTCTTGTCGGGGAATTTCACGATCTTGTCTTCGATAGAAGGGCAATAGCGCGGCCCGATGCCCGCGATCTGGCCCGAATACATGGCCGAGCGGTGCACATTCTCGCGGATGATGCGCAGAGTCTCCGCCGTGGTGAAGGCGATATGGCAACTGATCTGCGGCTGGACAATCTTCTTTGTCCTGAAGCTGAAGGGCGTGGGGTCCGCATCGCCCGCCTGCTCCTCGAAAGCCTCCCAGCGAATGGTCCGGCCGTCCAGGCGCGGCGGCGTCCCTGTCTTGAGTCTGCAAGTCCGAAGCCCAAGAGCCCGGAGGGCCTCGCCGAGCAGAACAGAGGCCGGCTCGCCGCTGCGGCCGGCGGGATACTTCTCTTCGCCACAATGAATCAGCCCGTTGAGAAACGTGCCGGTAGTAATAATGGTGGCCCCGGCCAGCAGTCTGCGCCCATCGCGCAGCTTCAGCCCCAGCACCCGGGGCTTGCCGCCCAGGCGTTCCTTTCCCGGCTCATGGCTAATGGATTCCGGCCGGCCTTCCTCGATCACCAGGTCCACTACTTCAGCCTGGCGGATATGCAAGCCCGGCTGCGACTCCAAGACCTCCCGCATCTTCACGCGGTAAAGCTGCTTGTCGCACTGCGCCCGCGGACTCCACACCGCCGGACCGCGCGAGGTGTTCAGCAGCCGAAACTGAATGCCCACGGCATCGGCCACCTCGCCCATGATGCCCCCCAGCGCATCCACTTCGCGCACCAAGTGTCCCTTGGCCACGCCGCCGATGGCTGGATTGCAGCTCATCTGGGCAATCAGGTCCAGGTTCATGGTGATGAGCGCGGTCTTGAGTCCCATGCGGGCCGCCGCCATCGCCGCCTCGCAGCCGGCGTGCCCGGCGCCCACTACGACAACATCGTATTGTTCTGAAAAAGCCATCCAAGGCTATTCTACGGATTCCTGGATTGCTCTGCGCGGCAGCTTGCCGTGGGCAGCTCTACGCCGCCCTCAATTCGAGGATGATGGCGGCGCCGCGAGGCTCCAGATTGACGGCGGAGGCGCGGCCGTTGTGGTCGCGGAGGATGGTGGCGCAGAGGCTAAGACCCAGGCCGGCCGTCTCGCCGGTGGCCTGAGAGGGAACGAAGGGATCGAATGCGCGCTCGGGTTGGAGGAAGCCGGGACCGGAGTGAGCGATGAGAATCTGTACCAGTTTGCCCTCGCTGGTCGCCTCGAGGCGGATGGTCTTCGTTGCGTCCGGCGCCGGGCTCTGTCTCTCGACCGCATCGATGGCAAACTGCAAACAGTGCAGCACGGCCTGGCGCAACTGCTGCGGATGGCACAGCACCCTGGGCAGCGACGGCGCAATGCTCAGGCAAAATTCGATGGAACGTTGCAGAAACTCCGGGCGGTGGAGCTCTTCCATGTCGGCCAGCAACTCGGTCACCGAGACTGCGGCAAGCTGGTCGCCCTGGGGCCGCGAGATCCGCGACAGGCTCTCCAGCGTGGACCTCATGCGCCGCGCTTCGGTCAGGATGGCCTCCACGCCTTTGCGTTCATGAGGGTCGAGAGCCGATGTCTCGTCCAGCAGCGATGCGTAGCCCAGAATCACCGTCAGCGGATTGTTCAGTTGTTGGGTGACATTGCCGGCCAACTGGCCGAGCCCGGCGAATTTCTCCGAGTCGATCAGCTTTTCCAGCATCCTGGTCTGGCTGCGCACGGCCTGCATGCGCGCGGTGAGCGTCTCCGCGGGCAGCAGGTCGTCGGCTCGGAGCGGCTCCCTGACGTTGCGCAGCCCGGACAGCAGCAGTACTCCCTCGACGGCCGAGCGGCCGGTCAGGGGCACGGCCATCACCGAGGTGAAGCGCAGCCGCTTCAGGTCGTCGCCGGGAGTCAGCCAGGGCTCTAGATTCAGGTTGAGCGTCTCGCTGTGCTCGACAACGGACGGCGCGGAGCCAGGCGCCAGAAAACCGGCGACGGGAATCCGCGCGGCCATTGCGTCGAGAGCTGTCGCCGTGGCGGCGTCCAATCCCGCGGCCCCGGCCAGCCGGTACCGTCCCGTGTTCTCCAGCAGAAGCAGAAGCGCGGCCTGGGAAAACCGGCTGTTCGCCGCCACGATCTGGCAGATTTCCGCCCCCTGGCGATCGAAGTCCTCCACCCGCCGCCGGGAGAGAACGAGATTGGCATAGGCCTCAAGCTCTCGCCGCACTCTGCGCTCCCGCTCCTGAGCGGCCATGTTGACGTTGACTTCGTCCTCCAGCGCCAGCAGGATCATGCCCAGTGCCGCAACCACCTTGCCCATGACGATGAACCGGACAAGGTTGAGAATCACCGCTGGCTGTTGGGTAATCGAGGGAAACATCTCCAGGATGGAGAGTGACCAGGCCGCAAATCCCAGCACGCTCAGGACCACCCCCGGCGTGAAGCGCCGGAAGACGAAGATCACCAGCAGGATGGCCATCACGTGGTTGGCGCACTCGACAAAGGTCAGCGGCCAGCCGGCGCCCTGGGTGAAGCAAATCCAAAGAGCTGCGCTGCCCAGTACGGCACAGGCTGAAATCCCCAGCCAACTGGGAAGGCTGCCTCTGGCGGCGCCCCAGAAGCAGGCGGCGACCAGCGAGATGGCCCCCAGCGCCGGAAAGATCAAAAAAAGAGCTCCCGCGGGTGTAATGCCGCGGAAGACGCCCTCGAAAAGAATCGAGTAGATCACCAGTGGAATGGCGTAGGGAAAGACGTAGAGAACCTTGAATCTGCCGATGCGAAAGCGCAGGGGCGACAGCGAGGCGAGGAACAGGGCGGAGCTGATCTGGATCGACGTTTGCCCGATCGCCAGCACCCAGGGATGCGTGCCATCGGAAAAATCCCACGGGCCCAGCTTATAGATCAGGAGCATCCGCACCAGGGCAAACAGGAACCCCAGAAACCAGAGCAGGGTCCGGGTATCCCGGAAACGCCGATACAGGTACCCGAACGCCGATAACAGGAGCGCAATGAGGACGAATGCGGGAACATGGTAATAATCGGGCATGGAAGCCGATAATCTCCTTCGTTCTCATCGGCAGAAAGGGTAGTTTACTTGACGGCTGCGACGGTGGCCTTGTGCGTACCCGTGAAAACGGGAGCTTGCCTCGCGTCCGGCAATTCGATTCGCCGGCGGCTCACCCGCCGATCGCGCAACCGGTCGACATCCCCAGCCATGATTCTGGAGCCACCCGGCGGAGCTGTACATGCGTCTAATGTGGTAGACGGCGGGTGGTTGCGGCAACCCGGAACCGGCGATCTACCGCGGGCGCCGCGGCCGCACAAGGCGCAAGAGGGAGAAAACAGGGTGCGAAATCGATGGCTGGTGGCGATGCAGATTGCGATGCTGGCAACAGCGGGGTTGTCTCTGCCTGCCGCCGCGCAGGGAAAGGACAGCTTTACGCCGATGGCGCTCGATGCCGGCTTCGGTCCCATGGACATCTCCGAGCCCGCCATCCCGCCGGAGGAGATCATCCACAAGTTTGCGGCCAAGGAGAGCGAATTCCAGCAGGCGCTGAACCATTACACCTATCGCCGCATCGCCCGCGTTCAGACCATCGACGACGACAACAAGGTGGATGGGGAGTATTACCAGGTGGACGACGTGATCTTCGACTCCACGGGCAAACGCACTGAGAAAGTGGTCTACGCGCCGGAAAACACGCTGCAACGGGTCAGCATGACGCCCTCCGATCTGCAGGACATCCAGCACGGCTATCCCTTTGTACTCACAGCCGAAGTGATTGGCCAATACGACGTCAAGTACATCGGCCGGCAAAAGGTGGACGAGGTGGACTGCTACGTCTTCGACGTGAGCCCCAAAGTCATCGAAAAGAAGCAGCGCTACCTGCTCGGCCGCATCTGGGTCGACGCCACCGACCTGCAGATCGTGGTCACCAACGGCCGCATGGTTCCCGACGACACGCGCAAGGGAAGCGAGGACCTGCATCCACCGTTCATGACCTGGCGGCAGCAGGTGGACGGCCATTATTGGTTCCCGGTCTACACCAAGGGCGAGGGCATCCTGCACTTCAGCGGCGGCAAGGGCTACATGGCTCAGGACGTGCACATGCGCGACACGATCAAATACTCCGACTACAAACAGTTCGGCTCGACGACCAAGATCATCTACGAGGGACAGGATATTACGGCGCCGGAGAAGCAGGCGGATGCGCAGCCGAAGAAATAAGGAACAGAAAAACCGGTGCTCACTTCCGCAACCTGTTCATGATCGCGACGAGCATCCGGCTGACTGAATCGGCCCCAAACGATTGGTGCACTTCAAGGCAGTCATCCTGAGCAAAGTTTGGCGTGCTCAGGATGACTGCTTCGTGGTGGTTCAATCGGCATGTGCCGAATCAATAAAACAGATATTTCCGCCACCGATCGTCCCCCCGCCCCAGCATGCGCATGATCTGCCGGCTGGTGTGCAGCGAGAAGGGCCGCGGCTCGCGCAGCAGGATCATGTCGTCGATCTCGCTGAGTAGGCGGTTGCCCTTGCGGCGATTGCAGGAGTGGCAGCACGCGACAAGGTTCTCCCAGGTGGAGTTGCCGCCGCGCGAGCGCGGAATCACGTGATCCAGCGTCAGGTCGCCGGGAGGCAGCGCATCGCCGCAATACTGGCAGGTGTTGCGGTCGCGCAGCAGGATGTTTTTGCGCGAGAGGGCGCGGGTCTGGTAGGGAATGCGGCGATATTCGAGCAGACGGATGACCGAAGGCATGGCGATGCGGCTGCGCTGGGCATGGAGGGTCAGGCCGTGCTCCTCCTCGGTGCGCGCAATACCTTTCAGCACCAGCACCAGGGCGCGCCGCGCGCCGCAAATGTTGATGGGCTCATAGGAAGCGTTGAGCACCAGAACCGGCATTTGCAGCAGGTGGCTCGGCTGCACGGCCGTATAGTCTCCGGCGTAAGCCCCGGCCTTGGCGATGGATTTCTGCTTGCGTGCATGAATCATGGCTTTTCCCAGCGACATCTCTTATCCCCTCGTCAAAAAGATGATTGGTCTTGCGATGAATAAATGCTTGCCCTTGCAAACTCTGCGATCGGCGCATTGCCGGGCAGATCCTGGTTGTCCTCCGCGCCCTGATACGAGCGGAATTCGTTCATTCTGTGCGCTCTGGCCAGCGTAGCCACCCATACCGAGGCTGTGCCGGCCCTGGCCAGCGCCAGAGCCGCGGCCCGCGCCGTGGCGCCGGTGGTGAAAATGTCGTCGATGACCAGAATGTGCTTCAACCTGACGGCGGCCGGATCGGAAACCGTGAAAGCGCCGCGCACATTCAAGCGCCGCTGCCGGGGCGTGAGGCCGGCCTGGCTCTCGGTGGCGCGCAGGCGCATCAGCGTGCTCGAGGCCAGCGTGAGCCGCCACTCCGGATGGGAGCTGCGCAGAAAGCCGAGCGCATAGGCTGCCAGCAGCCGCGCCTGGTTGAAGCCGCGCTGGGCGTGCTTCGATGGGTGCAGCGGCACGGGAACCACGAGCATCTCGGCCGGAGCCTCTTTAGCCAGTTTGCCGATGGCCCCAGCCAGCATCCGGCCCAATCCGCGGGCCGCCGGATGAAGCCGGTCGTATTTGAGCGCGTGGATGGCCGCTTTCATGCGGTCCTGGTAGGGCCCAAAGGCCACCGCGCGCACAAACGGCGGCGGCGCCAGGCGGCAAGCCCGGCACAAAGCAGTGTTCGATTGAGAGGGGTTCGATCGGTCTGTTTCCAGCACCGGCGCGGAAAGGGTGTCGCCGCAGCGGGCGCACACAGGACCGTCCAGGACGGGAAATTCCATCCAGCAGGCAGCGCAGATTGGCACGGAAGAGAGCTGCGGCAGAGGAGAGCCGCAGAGAGAACAGAAGGCGGGGAGGAGGGCGCAACCCAAGACGTCCATGGGACTTCGCAGCACGCGGGCCACTGCGCGCCAACGGGAAGTCTCCGATGGTGGAACGTCGAACGTCAGTGAACCGGAGTCCCTGCGGAAGACGCACCTCGCTTTCGGCAAGCGCAACGGAATGCACGCCGCCTTGGCCACAGTATACCCGCAGCGGGCGGGAGATTCCATGGCATTTCACCAGGGCGTGACCGTGAATTGCCTGTTTTCATGCGGCTTTTACCTCAGTGAGAATCCGCATGACCCTCCGCTCGCTCGATTTCTCTGCGGGCTAAATCAGATTGCGATCTTCCGCAGCCAGGACTTTGCGATTTTCACGTTGGACTTCTTCACGGGTCTCGGGCTTTGCGTTGATGTTGTCGTGAGCATCGCGGGCCGCATCCTTCACCTTGCCCCAGGCACTCTCGACTTTGCCCTTTACCTGCTGAACGGCGCCTTCGACCTCAGTTCCGGTGTCGCCGGTCAGGTTTCCGACATGGCGCTTGGCGCTTCCCACCACCTGGTCGACCGTACCTTTTACTCTGTCCTTGTCCATTCTCGATGCTCCTTACCTACAGTTGCTCACGATTCCCGGCACGCCACAGTATCGAAAGGAACACAAACCATCTCCAAAGCGCTCTTTCGCCCGCAAGAACGTCTTTCCGCTGGGGAAAGTGTTCCGATTGGGCAATGAAAGCGAATCGGCCCGGTGCGCTTGTCGTGCGAGGCAGCCATGCTTCCCGCTTCACTTCTCTTGAGGGCCGCGCGAACTTCGCGCCTGGCGCTCGGTCCAGCCTGTCTTTACTTTTTCGTAGGTGGCCTGCATCTCATCCAGTTCCAAATCGCTCAGCCTTTCAATATCGATCATTTGATTTCGAGCCTTATCCATGGCCCGGATCAACTCATTGAGCTTCAGATTGATGGCGCGCGAATCGCGATTCTGAGTGCTCTGGATCAGCAGGACCATCAGAAATGTCGCAATGCCCGTTCCCGTGTTGATCGCCTGTGCCCATGTTTGCGAGAAATGAAGCACAGGCCCAGTGGCGGCCCACAGCACAACCACCAGTCCTGCGGCCGCAAACGCCCACGTTGACCCCAGCCAGCCCGAAGCCGCCGCGGCAAACCGGCCGAAATGGTCGTGCACGGTCCGGTCTTTCACCACGATTGGGCGCTCGATGGGCACTTCGTTCGCCCGTTTATTCATCCGTTTTGCCTCCGTAATGCGGGTGTTCGTTGACGATACACCGGCGCTGTTCGGCCGGTCTGTCGCAAATGGAGCAGAAGCGCCGCACCCAACGGCAGAAGTGCCGGTTACGATACACTGCAAGCCGTGGAGGACTCTCTTTGCTGCGTGTTCGCGGACTCTTTTCCGGCATTCTGATTGCCATTCTTTCCATCCCCGCCAATTGCTGGGCACAGCAGCCTCCGCTGGCCTCGAAGCAGCCGCAGCAAGTGGCGCTTGTTCTTCCGCAGCAGCAGGCCGATCCGCAGCCGCAGAAGCCGCCCCAGGCAACACAGGGCATGGGCGGCATCGCCGGCGGCGTGGGTGCTGCCCCGGTCTACGACGAGCAGAGGCGGCCCATCACTGCGGGCGGCTTTGTCGACTCCGGCCCGGTCGTCTTTCAGGACATCACCAAATCCGCGGGGCTCTCCGGCTGGAGCCACAAGATGGGCGTGCCGGAAAAGAAGTTCATCGTCGAGACCAACGGCTCGGGCGTGGGCCTCATCGACTACGACAACAGCGGCTGGCTTTCCATCTATCTGGTCAACGGCTCGACCTTCGACGCGCTCGACGGCAAGGAGACGCCGCCCCATGCGGCTCTCTTCCGCAACAACCACGACGGCACCTTTACCGATGTGGCCGCCCAGGCCGGCGTCACCAACGACCGCTGGGGCTATGGTGTGAGCATCGCCGACTACGACAACGACGGCTGGCCCGATATCTATGTCGGCAACTACGGCAAGAACCGGCTCTACCACAACAACCACAACGGCACCTTCACCGATGTGGCCGAGAAGGCGGGCGTGGCGCTGGGCAACTGGTCGCCCGGTTCGGCCTGGGGCGACTATGACGGCGACGGCCTGCTGGACCTGTACGTGACCGGCTATGTTCACTTCGACCGCGACAACCTGCCCATCGCCGGCACCAAGGCCGTAGGCTATGCCTTCTGCCAGTACCGCGGCGCGTCGGTGAACTGCGGCCCGCGCGGCCTGCAAGGCGAACCCGACCATCTTTTTCACAACAATGGCGATGGAACCTTCACCGATGTCACCGTCAAGGCCGGCGTCGAAGACAAGGACCGCTATTACGGATTCACCGCGATCTTTGTCAGCCTCAACGGCAATGGCAAGCCCGACCTTGTGGTAGGAAACGACTCTGAGCCCAACTTTCTCTACATGAATAAAGGGGATGGAACCTTCGACGACCAGAGCTACGTCTCGGGTTTCGCGCTGAACAAGGACGGGCGCGAAATTGCCTCGATGGGCATTGCCGCGGGCGACTACGAGAACAACGGCCTGATCGATTTCTTCGTCACCGACTTCGGCGACGACTACAAAGTGCTCTATCACAATGACGGAGACGCGAGTTTCACCGACGTAAGCTACAAGGCCGGCATCGCGCAGACCACGATTCCCTTCGTTGGCTGGGGCGACGGCTTTCTGGACTACGACAACGACGGCTGGCTCGACCTGTTTATGGTGAACGGCCACGTCTATCCCGAGGTGGATCAGCACGATTGGGGCACCACCTTTGCCGAGCGTCCGCTCCTCTTCCACAACGTGCCGGACGCAACCGGAAAGGGACGGCGCTTCGAATACGTCCCGGCGGTGAAAGGCACCGGGCTGGCGATGGTGATTCCGGCGCGCGGAGCGGCCTTCGGCGATCTCTTCAACGACGGCAAGATCGACGTGATCGTCAATCCCATCGACGGACCGCCCACGTTGCTCAAAAACGTGAGTCCCGACCATCACCACTGGGTAGAGATGAAGCTGGTGGGCGGGCCGAAGAGCCCGCGCGACGCCACCTGCGCCACGGTTTACCTGAAGGCCAACGGCATGAGGATGCGCCAGGATGTGCTGGCCAGCGGCAGTTATATCTCGTCCAACGACAGGCGTCCGCACTTCGGCCTGGGCGACTCGGCCGATGCTGGCACCGCGGAGATTCACTGGCCCTCCGGTGCCAAGGAGTTCGTCAAGCTGCCGGCCCCGGACCGCATCTACACCATCACCGAGGGCCAGGGAATTACCGGCGCGCTGTGCGGCGGCAAACCCTGTTCCGCAGAAGCCGCACCCAAGGCCGAGCCTCCGACTGAGACCGGCAAGCAATAGGAACGCCTCGAAGCGACCCGATTGAACCTATAGGGAGTTCTTGACCTTCTCCACCGCGGATCGCCAGTCGCCGGCCTTTGGCTGGCGGAAGAGGCGCATCGTGGGATACCAGGGGCTATCCTCGCGATCCAGCAGCCAGCGCCAGTCGGGCGCAAACGGCAAAAGCACCCAGACCGGAACGCCCAGAGCGCCGGCCAGATGCGCCGTTGAATTGTCGATGGTGATCACCAGGTCCAATGCCGCGATCTGCGCCGCGAAAAGATCGATGCTCGCAATCTGATCCACTGCACGATCAATCAGGATCGGCGCGCCAGCCGCCGCGGCCTGATTTTCCAATGCATCGCAGTCCCCATATTGCAGGCTGACCCATCGGATATCGGGCTGCGCGAAGAGCGGGGCGAAGACCGCCAAGTCGATCGACCGGGCGCGGCCCGACTTGGCGTTTTTGGTATACCAGGCCAATCCAACCAGCCGTCTGCCATCGTCATAACGCGCGCGCAGCCGGTCCCGCTCCGCCGCATCGGCCATGAGGTAGGGCGATGTGGTGGCCGCGAATGCTGAGCTGCTTTTTCGGAACAGGCCGGGCAGGCTGCCGGCCGGCAACTGCGCGGCTATCTCCAGTTCCTTGTGCAGCTCCGGCCCGCCGCCTGAGATCACCTCGACGCCGGGAAAAGACCGCCCGAAAAGGGGTTTCAACCGCGGCTCGCAGTCCAGAATGCAGCGGTTGCCGGTGCGAACCGCGTCCGGAACCAGTCCCGCGAACATCACTTCGTCGCCGACACCCTGTTCGCCCCAAAGCAATACGCTTCCCATTGCCAGCTTTTCACCCATCCAAGCCGGATAGCCATGGTCTCGCCTGGGCGAATGGTGGTCTGCGGAGCGCCAGCGTCGTTCAAAGTTCCGCCAGCCCGCCGCGAACTCCCCTTTGAGCAGTTGCACCATCGCCTCACTGAGTCCCGCCTGGGCATAATCCGGTTGCAATTCCAGGGCTCTCCTGTACTGCGCGAGCGCCTCGTCCAGTTTGCCTTTCGCCTGGAGAACATGACCCAAGTTGTAATAGGCCTCCGTATAGCCGGGCTCAAGCTCCACCGCCCGCCGGTAACATGCGATTGCTGCCTCCAGCCGGTCCTGGGCCTGGAGCGCGCTCCCCAAATTGTTCTGCGCCCTGGCGTACTCCGGCTGGATGTCGAGCGCCCGCCGGTAGCACGCCTCCGCCTCGTTCAGTTTGCCTTGGTTCTGGAGCAGGATGCCCAGGTTGTTATAAGCCCCTGCGTACTCCGGATCGATGACCAGCGCACGCTGATAACATGCCGCTGCCTCGCCCAGCTTGCCCTGATCCTGGAAAACGCGTCCCAGGCTGTTGCAGGCCTCGGCATTGGCTGGGTCGAGAACCAATGCCCGCCGGTAACAGGCCTCCGCTTCATCCGACTCGCCCTGCGCCTGGAGGACGTTCCCCAGGTTATTGCAGGCTCCGGCGTAGTCCGGTTTCAGCTCCAGCGCACGCTGATACGATGCCACGGCCTCATCCAGCTTGCCTTGGGCGTGGAGGACGTTCCCCAGGTTGAAACAGGCCTCGGCGTATTCGGGCTTGATACCCAGCGCCCGTTGAAAACAGGCCGCCGCTTCGCCAAGTTCTTTCTGAATCCAGCGAATGTTTCCCAGATTGTTCCAGGCTCCAATGGAATCCGGCTTCATCTCCAGCGCACGCTTGTAGCACGCCGCCGCTTCCTCCAGCTTCCCCTGGCTATTCAGGACATTGCCGAGATTGAAGATTGCGTCGGCGTAATCCGGCTCGATACTTACCGCCCGCTGGTAACACTCGATGGCTTCATCCGGCTTTCTCTGGATCTGGAGCGCGTTGCCCAGGTTGTACCAGGCCATGGCGTAGTCTGGCTTGACGGCCAGCGCCTGCCGGTAGCACGCCACCGCCTCCTCCACCTCTCCACGGGCCTGGAGAATGCTGCCCAGGTTGATCTGGGCCTCAAACAAGTGCGGATTGAGAATCAGTGCGTTTCGGTAATGGGTTGCCGCCTCGCCTGGCTTGCCCTGGAGCCGGAGGACATTGCCCAGATTGTAGTGGGCGTCCACATACTCCGGTTTCAGGGTCAGTGCTCTCTCGTAACAGGCAACCGCTTCATTCAGTTTTCCCTGGGCCCGGAAAACGTTGCCCATGTTGTTGCAGGCTTCTGGATAATCCGGCTTCAACTCCAGCGCCCGCCGGTAACATGCGAGAGCCTCGTCCAGCTTGCCCTGGGCCTGCAGGACATTTCCCAGGTTGGAGTGATACGCGGCCGCCTTGCTGTCGATCGCGATCGCGGTCCGGATCATCTCCTCGGCGCTCTCGTGCCGGCCGGCCTGATAGTCGATCACGCCCAGCAGATGCAGGCTCTCCGCATGATCGGGATCGAGGGCCAGAATCTGCCGGTAAAGACGTTGCGCCTCCGCCAGCCGTCCCGCGCGGTGGTGCCCAAGCGCCTCCCGAAGCATACGTTGAATCGACGCAGCCTGGTTCACTGTTCCACCCTGCGGCTCGCTGCGAATGGATGCCCGTTCATCTGCTCAGCATATTCCTTCCCCGCATCCTGCCCCCTCCGGACAGCCTCGGAGCTGCCCGGCATTGAGCCTATAAGGCGCGCTTGATTCTCTCCACCACGGATTGCCAGTCGCCGGCTTTCGGCTGGCGGAAAAGGCGCATCGTGGGATACCAGGGGCTATCCTCGCAATCCAGCAGCCAGCGCCAGTCCGGCGCGAAGGGCAACAGCACCCAAACCGGAACGCCCAGCGCTCCGGCCAGATGCGCCGTCGAGTTGTCGATGGTGATCACCAGGTCCATCGCCGCAATCTGCGCCGCAAAGAGATCGATATTCGCAAACTGATCGACCGTGCGATCCATGAGGATGGGCGCGCCTGCCGCCGCAATCTGACTCTCCAACTCGGCGTGGTCTCCATATTGCAGGCTGATCCATCGGATTCCTGGCTCCTCGAACAGTGGGGCGAAGAGCGAAAGATCGAGCGAGCGGGCGTTGCCCGTCTTCACGTTTTTCGTATACCAGGCCAGCCCAACCAGCCGCCTGCCTTCGCCGTAGCACGCGCGCAGCCGCTCCCGTTCCGCCGCATCGGCCATGAGGTAAGGCGATGTGGTGGCCGCGAAAGCTGAAAGGTCTCTTCGGAAAAACCCGGGCAGGCTGCCGGTCGGCAACTGGGCGGCAATCTCTAGTTCCGGATGAAGCTCAGGGCCGCAGCCTGAGACCACCTCAACGCTGGGAAAGGACCGGGCGAAAAGGGGTTTCAGCCGCGCGTCGCAATCCAGAATGCAACGGTTGCCGGTGAGGATCGCGTCCGGGACCAGTCCCGCGAACATGATCTCGTCGCCGACGCCCTGTTCGCCCCAAAGCAGCACGCTTCCGGATGCCAGCTTTTCGCCCGTCCAGGCCGGTTGCCGATAGGCTCGTCGCGGCGTGTCGTGATCGATCGATTGCCAGCGGCGCTCAAAATTTCGCCAGCCAATCGCGAACTCCCCTTTGAGCAGTTGGGCCAATGCCTCGCCGAAGCCGGCCTGCGCATACTCCGGCCGCAACTCCAGCGCCTTTGCAAACTCAGCCAGCGCCTCATCCACCTTGCCCTGCTCGCGGAGAACGTTGCCCAGATTGTAGTGGGCCTCGGGATATCCTGGCCTCAACTCCAGCGCCTGCCCGTAGAAGGCGACAGCCTCATCCAGCTTTTCCAGGAACCGGTGCGCGTTGCCCAGGTTGTAGTAGACCTCGGCGTAGTCAGGTTTCAGTTCCAGCGCCCGCCGGTAGCAGGCAATCGCCGCATCGATCCGGCCCAGTTCCTGGAGCGCGTTGCCCATATTGTTGTGTGCTTCCGCGCTGTCTGGCTTGAGAGCGAGCGCCCGCTCATACCACGCAACGCTCTCTTCGAGCTTTCCCCGCGCCTGAAGGACGTTGGCCAGGTTCACATGAACTTCAGGCAGTTGCGGCTTCAGCTCCAACGCCTGCCGGTACAGCGCCTCAGCCTCCTCCAGTTTGCCTTGGGCGTGGAGAACGGTGCCCAGGTTGACATAGTAGGAGGCGCCTTTGCCGTGGATCGCAATCGCCTGGCAAATCAGATCGGCAGCGGTCTCCAACCGTCCTTCCTGGTATGCGACCATCCCCAGCAGATGCAGGCCGTCCGCGTGACGGGGATCGAGGGCCAGAATCTGCCGGTAAAGCCGCTCCGCCTCCACCAGCCGTCCCGCCCGGTGGTGCCCGAGTGCTTCTTTCAGCCTCTCCTGAATCGCAGAAGATGAACCCTGGCTCACAGTTCCGCCCCGCCGCTCTTCACGGAGTATGGATGACGCTTCATCTGCCCAGTTTATTCCTGCGCAGGGAGAGCATCCGGTGCGCCAGCTGTGGGTGAGAATCTCCGCGACGGTGCGGGATGCGATGACCGCGTTCCAGGCGTTCGCCTCGCATTGAAAAGGGCGGGCCGATGCCCGCCCTTGTTAGGTCCATGCAATTCCCGCTCAGGCGCTAAAAGACGCCGGCCATGTAGACCTCGGACGGGCGGGATTTGTCCAGCTTTGCGCCGCAGGCCGCCAGCACGGCCGGCGACAGCGTAATGACCGGGCAATGCGAGTGGGCCAGCACCTTGTAGACCACGCCGTGGCGGGTGACGGCGGCAAAGGCCGATGCGCCCTGCGCGCCCAGCACAATCAGGTCGGCCTGCTGCGCCCTGCCCTGATAGAGCAGTTCCTCGGTCGGATCGCCGGGCACAACGATGGTCTGCACGGCAATCTTGGTCTGCAGTTCGGCTGGAACCAGTCCGAGCAGTTCGGTTTCAATCTGGTCGATGGTGCGGCCGGCGAGAACCTCGGCGCGCTCCTGGGGCCGGATCACATGCTGCAGAATCAAGCGCGCATTGTGCTGAACGGCCAGTTCCGCGGCAAAGCCGGCCACCGTATGGCTGGCCTCCTGCAGGCTCACCGCGCACAGGATGGTGTGGGTGGCGAAGTTGCGATAGCTGCCGTCCACCACATCCGGACCAACGATGTAAACCGGCACTCTGGCGGTGCGCAGCACGGCCTCGGCCACCGAGCCCACCAGCAGCTTGCCGATGGGGCCGGGAGAGTGAGTGCCCATCACGATGCGATCGATCTCCCGCTCGCGCAGGAAGGCGAGAATCTGGTCGGCGGCCAACCCTGGCCTGACGACCATTTCGCATCGGACGCCCGCGTCCTTTACCCGCTGGGCCAGCGGTTCCAGTTGCTTCATTTCGGTTCGGGCGGCGGCCGCATAGTCGTAATAGCGGATTCCAGAGGTCTCCGATGCGGCCACTACCAGCGTGTCGTAAGCATGAAAAAGGATGAGATCCGCGCTGAATTCACTGGCTTGCGCAAGAGCAAAGGCAAAAGCCTTTTCATTGGCGGGAATCTCGGAGGCAAACAGGATGGTGGAGGGTTTGCTCCAACCTGGCTTGACTACGGCTGCCATGGGAACCTCCTTAGGATGCGGCATTACAGTGGCAGACTCGCCATCGGATTACGGTGCCCGGTGGCACAGGATAAAGTGATCTAAATCACTCCGTAAAGTGCACAAACGAAAGCTCCGGTAACGCCGGCATAGCGATCGCTGCCAATAAAGACGCTGGCCCCGGACTGACCGTTCGCCGACGACTGGATTGTGCTCCCTTCCCTCAGATCTTGTCCAGCGGGAGAAGATTGCTCCCATCAATGAAGCAAGATGAAGTGATCCCAATCACAGCAATCCCAGTGTCCCGGCTGCTCTTCTGGAGCGGAATCGTGGCACTCAAGAGCGGTTTTCCAGTTCTTGGGGCTCTGCCGGAACCGCCTGCGGCGGCTTCCTCCCAAGGGAAATTCCCTTTATCGGCAGAGTTCCGTTGTACTTTAGCTGGAAGCGCTCGTTCCCCGGTGCAGGACCCGCTTGCGGGCCGGCCCGTCGCGATTCCGCTGGAGGCCCCATGCAACCGATGAACGCCATCCCCGCCCGTGGCGGGTTGAACTTTGATGAGACGCCCTTTCTGGCTATCTGGGAGGTCACCCAGTCCTGTGACCTGGCCTGCAAGCACTGCCGCGCCGCCGCCCAGCCCATCGCCCACCCCGACGAGCTGACCAACGCCGAGGGCAAGAAACTGATCGATCAGATCGCCGCCATGGGCGTGCCCATCTTCGTCTTTACCGGCGGCGATCCGCTCAAGCGCAAGGACGTCTTCGAGCTGATCCGCTATGCGGCGGACAAGGGCGTGCACGTGGCGCTCACGCCCAGCGCCACGCCGCTGCTGACGCGGGAGGCCATCTTCAAGCTCAAGGAGGCCGGCCTGGTCCGGCTGGGCATCTCGCTGGACGGCTCGACGCCCGAGATTCACGACGCCTTCCGCGGCCTTCCCGGCGCCTGGGCGCGGACCATCCAGGCCATCGAGTGGGCCAACGAGGCGGGCATTCCCATCCAGGTGCATACCACCATCAGCCGCCACAACGCGCACGATCTGGACAACTTGTGCGCTCTTTTCGAGAAGCTGGCCATCGTCATGTGGAATGTCTTCTTCCTGGTTCCCGTGGGCCGCGGCCAGCTCGGCGACCTGCTCAGCGGCGAGGAGTTCGAGCAGGTCTTCGGCAAGATCTACGAGCTCTCGCACCGGGTGAACTTCCAGATCAAAACCACCGAGGCGATGCACTACCGGCGCTACCTCTTGCAGCACAATCTGGAGGAGCGCAAAATCGGGCACGGGCACCCGGGCGCAGCGGCGCAGAAGTACGAGCCCGGCGCACCCACCGCCGACGCCCAAACGCGCACCGCAAGCTGGGCCACGCGGCGGGTAAACGACGGCAAGGGATTTCTCTTCGTCTCCCACGTGGGCAACGTCTATCCCAGCGGATTTCTGCCCATCCATGCAGGCAATGTGCGGGAGACGCCGCTCAGCGAAATCTACCGCAACGCGCCTATCTTCAAGTCGCTGCGGGATACGAGCAAGCTGGAAGGCAAATGCGGAGCCTGCGAGTACAAGGAGATCTGCGGCGGTTCGCGGGCGCGGGCTTACGCCTTGACTGGCGATCCGCTGGCGCAGGAGCCGTGCTGCATCTATCAGCCAAAGCACTGGGACGCACAACTGGAGAGCGAGGCGGCTGCCTTCGCGAAGAGCTAGCTTTTGGCGGGCCGGGAAAGAAGGCGCGTCCCGCGCGGGCTGGAGCAGTTTGCCTAAATGGTTCCGAAAGAGTGCGAGAAGTTTGCTTATACGGTTCCGAAGCAGGGGTGCAGATTCGCTCTTGTTGGGCCTTGTTTGAGCCGCACTTCCCGACTGCACCTTCCATTCGACGAAAGGCCCGTATGACGACCAGTCAGGGCCTTTACCGCGAACTGTCGTACTGCGCGCTGGCGCATCAGGATTCTTCCTTTATCCATCAGCACGTTGTTGACGCATATGCGGCTCAAAATGCCGACGACACTGCAAAGCCCTTCAGCCTGCGGCAAGCTGCACGAGAGAGCAGATAAGGCGTTCTTATCTTTACCATGGCGTCATGTCTGGGGCGGCCCAGAGACTCGGATCGTCTCACGAAAAACAGTCGAAACTGTCCCGGCGTGAGACGATCGATCACTGGATGAGATCTGCTTCCATTGGACCAAGGACGACAGTCTCCTCAAACACGCGATTGCTGATGATTCCTTTCTTGGCGCCAGTGATGGGAATTCTCTTCTCTTCCCCGGTCATGTTGACAAACAGGGTCCGGCCATCGACAACCCTTGCGTAAACTCCCTCGGGAGTCTTGGGGCCGGGTTGAATGCCCGCAACCGTGTAGAGATCGTTCATCAGCGATCCAATCACGGCAGGATTCGACTCGGTCGCCAGATAGATCGCATTTCCTTTGCCGAACTTGTTGATTGTGACAGCGGGAGAATGCTCCGGGGTATTCGTGAATCGCGCGAAGACCGTGGCCGTAGACGGCTCGAGCACTTCATAGCGATGTACTGCGGTCTCGATCGACTCGCCACCCAGTTGGAATCTCAATGCCGCCGGAATGTCGTAGAACGCGTTTGTCTTCAGTCCGAATACATCGCTCAAGCGGCCGGGGAGCGGCGTATCGAACCATTGCCCATGCTCGTCAACTTTGGCCGAAAACGCGGTCATCAGTACGGTGCCGCCTCCGCTCACATAGGCCCGAAGAGCCTTTGCGCTGGCCGCGTCCATCACGTAATCGGCCGGCACGATGACCAGCTTGTAGGGCAAAAGGCTGTCGTGCCCGATGTTGATGATCGCCGTGTCAATGTTCGCACGGAACAGAGGCTCAAAGGCTCCTTGTACCTGCTCCGTATAAGAAGGCTTGAAGTATTGAAGCGTCGTGCTGGAAGGACCGTTCGGTTTTGAATCGACGAAGGAATCGAAGGAATAGGCGATGGCCACTTCCGGATGCGTGAATCGTGGGAACCCGAATTTCGAAATCTGCTTGAATTCAGAAGCGATACGCGCAAACTCGTCCACTTTCCAGGAGGCAGTGCCGTCGTGGTCGACCAACCCAAAGAGCGCCTGCTCCTCTCCTCCAAGATGACTGTTGAACGTCCATGCGAGCGTCCCTTGCGCGCCCATCATGAGCCCAAGATACGCGTACATCCGGCTTCGGCCCGGCGTTCCGTAGTAACCTCCGCCGCCTGCGGTAAATTCGTTGAACCAGATCGGTGTGTCCAGATCGCCTTTCGTCATCAGTGCCCCAAACGCGCCACTGACCGGGTCACCCGGATAGAAGCCCTCGGCGCCATAGGACACGTAAGACTTGTACGTGGCGAGATAATCGAAGCCTCGCCTGGATGCGTTATCCCACAGATTCGAGATCGATGGAAGCTCCGGCATATTGCGTTGGCGAATCGCATCGAGTTCCTCAAGCCGGGCCACCGAGACATCGGACCAATAGCGGTGGAGATCCAGATAGCGCTCGGAGGGTCCAGGCCCGTCCGCAAGTGGAAGATCGACGTCCTCGAAGCTGTTCAACCGGCGCGACCACCGCTGCGTCGCCCAGGCTTTATTGAGTTCTTCAATGGTTCCGTACTTCTTCTTCAGCCACGCGATGAACCGCTGCCGGTCGGCTTCCGCATACGACATGAAACCGTTTCCGATTTCGTTGTCGTAGCCGACGGCGATTACCGCTGGATGATGGGCATAGCGTTTCGTCAGTGCATTCGCCAAGATTCCCACTTCGCGTACGTAATCCGGATCGCTGATGTCGTCCATATAGCGCTCCGCGGGGGGAAGGCGCGTGCCGTTCTGGCTGACGATATCGACGCCCGGATACGCGCGATGCAGCCAGATGGGCGCCGGCGACCCCGGAATATCCAGGATCACCCGAATCCCGTTGGCCTGCATCTTGTCCATCACCTTGTCGAACCACTCGAATTCAAATTTTCCTTGCGCGGGTTCAAACGAGTCCCACGACAGGTCGCCCATGCGCACGACGTTAAATCCCGCGCGCTTCATGATCGCAATGTCGCGATCGATCTGCTCGGGTGTGCGATCGATAGGCTGATAACAAGCCCCCACAAAAAGCTGGCCAGGGCCGGGCCAGTTGGGATGCGCAGCAGCATTCTGAGCCCCAGACGCAGCGCTCAAGGTTCCCATGAGGATAAGAGGCAGAACGCACTTCCCGAGTGACATACCACTCCCGTTTCCGTGGCTCGCTCGACGGATGGTTTTGCTCGTAGACTCTCTTGTAAGCAACAGACCGGATTCTTGATCTTTCAATTGCCCTCCTGACTGCGGTTCAGCTTGACGAGCACAACGTCGTTGCTGTTCATCGGCACAGTCAACTCGACCGTTCCCGAGGGCCCGCTCCGCATCACCTTGTCCGTCTCCGGCAGATCGCGCGTAAGCTCGTTCAGGTGCGCGATCTGCGCCGTGCTCAGCTCTTTGGGAGAGCCCATCTCGATGTACGCGGAATATGCATCGTTGGCGTGATACCCAACGCGATGTACTTCCACGCGGTAGGCAGCATTCGGCACAAGATGCGTGACCTGCAACTGCACCGGCGCAGCCGCGTGGGCGGGAATCAGCTTTGTATAAAAGGATCGATTGCTCACCTTCTGGTCCGGCTGCTCGAAGTCCCAAATGACCGCCGTGACGTTTCCACCCTGGGTGGCCAGCATTGCCTGTGGATCGCTCGTCTTGAGGCTGTCGCCCTGAAGTGCATGAAGATACTTGTAAGCGAAGAACGCCGGCTTGCGAATACCTTGCGGATTCAGGAGTCCGAATCCACCTTGAAACGGCGCGGTCGGAGGTCCGGGTTCTTCGAAGAGATCGGTGTAGGTCCAGTAGCTCATACCCTGAAGCAATCCCTGACTGGCTTTGAGCTTGGTCAGGATGTAGGGCGCGCTGATGTAGGAATCGTGCACCGAGTCGCGCGGCGTATAACTTGTGCTCCACTCGGTAAAGTACAGCGGAAGCCCGGGAAACGGTGAGGCCGAAATCTGCTCGCGCACGCGCCGCACGTCTCCGATGATCGCGTCGGGGGACGGGGAAAGTTTTGTGTCGTTCACTCCGTCTTCATCGAGAAAACCTCCATCGACGCCATACGTATGCGTGGTCACGAAATCAACAGGAGCGCCGCTCTGCTTCACGTGGGCCAGAAACTCGGGAACCCATGCCGCTCCGGCTGTGCTCGGGCCTCCGACCCGCAACGCAGGGTCGATGGACTTGATCGTCTTTGCGGTCAGATCGTAGAGTTCGAAGTATGCTTTCTGATCGCCACCTTCCCAGAAACCGGAGAGGTTGGGCTCGTTCCACACTTCGAAAAACCACGTGCGCACTTCGTCTCTTCCGTAGCGCTCCTCGATGTGCCGGATATACGCATCGACCAGGTCGTGCCAACCTTCCGGTTTCGGGTGCGATGTGTTGCCGTTCCAATAGAAGATGCTGTTCTGCGACGTGGCGAGCGCCTTCGGTGTGAAACCGAGCTCGACAAACGGCCTGATGTGGCGGGCCAGCAGGTCGTCATAAAGCTGGTCGATCTTTGACCAGTTGTAGACGGTCTTGCCATCTTCGACGCGCACTGTCCCCAGCACATCGTGAAAGATCGCGTGAAAACGGATGTATCGAAATCCGAGTTCATCCGCGGCGACCTTGAGCTGAGCCTGGCTGTCATCGCGAATCAGCGTGCCAGGAAAATCGGACCCAACCGACAAATCGAAGAAGCGATCCACTGCGCCCGTCGTGTCTTTGAGATTCACGGCAATGGTCCGGGATGGAGCCGGTTGCGATTGAGCCGCAAGAGATAAGGCAGATGAAGCCACACAGAAGCCAATCGCAAGAATTGAATGCCGCCGCAGAAGCGAATTGAACATGGACTTGTACTTCCTCCAAAGAAATTGGCTGGCGAGATTGAAGCGAGCCTTCTCGTATCAGGAATAATAACTGCATGTGTAACTGTGCGTGCGCACGGTTACGTAATGAATCGCATGTGGCTGCCGTGGAATTTCTGCGCGATCTGTTTGAGTTCAGAGCGAAAGTCGTGGGCACTGCTGTGAACAGTTCTTTCCTTACTTCTCCAGAACCTTCGCGATTCGCTCGACAGCCCAGTCGATCTCTTCGCGGGTAATGATGAGAGGAGGCGCAATGCGAATCACGCGATCATGCGTCTCCTTGCACAGGATTCCCTCTTCCTTCAGAGCTTCGCAATAGGGACGAGCCATGCTGTTGAGTTCGATTCCGATCCACATGCCTCTGCCACGTACTTCCTTGATTGCCGGACTGCGAAGCGCCTGAAGCCGGGAGAGGAAGTAACTTCCCAGTTCTGCCGACCGTTCAACCATCTTCTCTTCAATCAACACACGCAAAGCGGTTCTTGCAATGGCACAGCCCAGCGGGTTGCCTCCGAAGGTGCTGCCATGGTCGCCAGGCTGGAAAACTCCCAATATCTGGGAAGACGCGAGGACAGCCGAAACCGGATAGAACCCGCCGGCGAGGGCTTTGCCTACGATGAGTACATCCGGCGTGATGCCTTCATGCATGTACGCGAAGAGCTTGCCCGTGCGCCCCAGACCGGACTGAATTTCGTCGAGCATCAGAAGCGCGTTGTTCTGTTTGCAGAGCGCAGCCGCTTCGCGCAGAAAGCCGGTGGGTGGAATCACAATTCCGGCTTCGCCCTGAATCGGTTCTACAAGAAACGCGCAGGTGTTCGGGGTGATGGCGTTGCGCAGGGCCTGAATGTCGCCAAAGGGAATGATCTTGAAGCCCGGCGTAAAGGGACCAAAGCCATCCCGATACTGTTCGCTGCTGGAAAGGCTGACCACGGTGACCGTACGCCCATGGAAGTTGCCAGCGCAGACAACGATCTCAGCTTTGTCCTGTGGGATGCCCTTTACCTTGTAGCCCCACTTGCGCGCAGCTTTGAGCGCTGTCTCGACAGCTTCGGCCCCGGAATTCATCGGGAGCACCTTATCGAAACCGGTCAGATCGTGAAGTTCCTTGCAGAACAGGGGCAACTGCTCGTTTCGAAATGCACGCGAGGTCAAGGTGATTCTGCCGGCCTGTTCTTGAAGGGTGCGAAGAATCCTGGGGTGGCAGTGTCCCTGGTTGACCGCAGAATATGCAGCCAAGCAATCGAGATAACGCTTTCCATCTACGTCATAGACCCACACGCCTTCAGCACGCTCGATCACCACGTCGAGCGGATGGTAGTTGTGTGCTCCGAATTCGTTTTCCAGGTCGATAAGGTCTTGGGTACGCTGAGGCTTCTCTGCTTGTAGTTGCGTCATAGTTTTTCCAGGTGATGTATTCATAGTAACGTTTGAGGAACCCCCTGAACAATTCCTCACATTTTCATCGATAAAGACCTGCGGACGAATTCCTGACGAACGATCGTTCAAATGGCTACAAATATCGGGTCCCGCGGCGATCCCGCGCCTCAGCGGGATTCGATCCACACCTCCGGGAGACACGCCGGATTGGATTACCGGACTGCTTGCGCTTCAGGCCGTCAATGCCCCGCTGCACCCACATCCACCTTGCCCTTGAAGCGGGTGTAGACGAAGACGGTGTAGCAGGCGGCCAGAGCCATGCCGAAGGCCCACCAGACCAGTCCCACGGCGAGGGTATGCGGGCCGGAGATGGCGTTGGCGAGCGTGATGTCGCGGTCGGCGCCGGTGGTGGCGGGCAGCAGCGTGGGATAGACGCCCCAGCAGGCTCCGGCGAGCATGAAGAAGAGATAGACGCACGAGGAGAGGAAGGCCTTCACCGGTTGGGCCTTGCGATTGAGCAGCCAGATGGCGGCCAGCGAGGCGACGACGCCCACGGGCACAATGAAGGTGAACGGGTAGTTGAAGTAGTTGTTCAGGCTGGCCGGGCGCACGGCGATGGTGGCCACGAGGCTGACCACGGTGAGGGCCGCCAGCAATATCCAAAGCGGGTTCACGATGCGGCGGGCGCGCCGGGCCAGTTCGCCCGAGGTCTTGATGGTGAGCCAGAGCGCGCCGTGGAGCGTGAGCGCCACGAGCGCCAGCACGCCGCCGATGACGGTGTACCAGTCGAGAATGCCGGGATAGGTGCCGGGCTGCCAGTTGGTCCACAAGGGCAGAAAGAAGTAGCCGTCGGCCTGGAGCGGAACGCCGCGCAGCACGTTGGCCAGGGCGGCGCCGAAAAAGATGGTGAGCAGGGCGCTGGAGAGGCCGAAGACTCCGTCGAGCAGCGCGCGCCAGACGCCGACCTCGATGTGGTTGCGCAGTTCCAGACTGACGCCGCGCAGAACCAACAGCCAGAGGACGATCATCAGCGGCAGATAGAAGCCGCTGAAGGCCGAGGCATAGAGCAACGGAAAGGCGAAGTAGAGCGTTCCGCCGCCAGCCAGGAGCCAGACCTCGTTGCCGTCCCAGACTGGCCCGATGCTGCCCAGGGCGGCTCGGCGCTCGTCCTCGGTGCGGACCAGAAAGAGATGGAGCACGCCCACGCCGAGATCGAAGCCGTCGAGCACAACGTAGCCAACGATCATTACGGCAACCAGCCAGAACCAGATGAAACCCATCATTGTGAAGCTCCCGATGAATCAGCGATGGCAGAGATTTGTGGCTTCCCACCCTTTCCGCGGAAAGAAGCGGAAAGAATGGAGCGCCCAGTGTTTGCCGAACAGCCCGAATTGTCAGTCGGCGTGAACGGATTCGGCGTAGGTTTTCGGTTCCGGGCCTTTGCTGATTTCGCGATAGATCAGCACGGTGAACAAAAGCCCCAGCAGCGCGTAGAGGCCCATGAAGCCCAGCAGCGTAAACAGTCCGTTACTGGCCGAAACGGTGTTCGAGAAGCCCTCGCTGGTGCGCATGAGGCCATAGATAAGCCACGGCTGGCGGCCGAGTTCGGCGGTCATCCAGCCGGCGGTGTTGGCGATGTAAGGCAGCGGAAAGCTGAGCAGCAGAGCCCACAGCGCCCAGCGGGACGTGTAGAGCTTTTTGCGCCAGAGCAGGAACGCGCAGACGATCATCAGCAGCACGAACCAGGTTCCGAGGCCGGCCATGATGTGGTAGGCGTAGTAGAGCAGCGGCAGCGCGGTCGGCCACAGGTCGTGGGGAATCCGGTCGAGGCCCGTCACCTCGGCCTTGGTGGTTCCATAGATGAGAAAGCTGAGCAGATCGTTGACGACGATGGGATTGTCGATTTGGCCGGTCTCCTCGTTGGGCTGGCCGATGAGCACCACTCCCGCGCCGGACTCGGTCTTGAAGAGGCCCTCCATGCCGGCCATGGCGGCCGGCTGATGGCGCGCTACATATTTGCCGTGCAGGTCGCCGGTGGGAAAGATGATGAGGATGGTGGAGACCACGCCGGCGACGACGCCCACCTTGAGGAAGATGCGGCCGTAGGACTGGAGACGCCCGTCGAGAAGATAAAACGCGCCCACGGCGGCCATGACGAAGGAGCCGGTGACCACCGCGCCGGTCATGTTGTGCGCATATTGGAGCAGTCCCCAGGGGTTCAGGAGCAGTTGCCAGAAGCTGAGCACCTCGAACTGGCCGTTGGGCAGGCGGTCGTAGGCCACGGGATGCTGCATCCAGGCGTCGGTGACGATGATGAAGAAGCCGGAGATCCACGAGCCGACGAAGACCATCACCGCCGAAAACCAGTGCATGAGCTTGGAGAGCCGCTTTTCGCCGTAAAGAAAAAGGCCCAGAAAGGCCGATTCGAGGAAAAAGCTGAAGACGCCCTCCATGGCCAGGGGCTGGCCGATGACGCCGCCGGAGAGGCGCGAAAAGCGCGCCCAATTGGTGCCAAACTCGAACTCCATGGGAATGCCGGTGACCACGCCGAAGACAAAGTTGATGCCGAAGATGCGCCCCCAGAAGCGCGCCGCGCGGTCCCACTGCTCGCTGCCGGTCTTGAGCGCCACCGACTTGAGCACCACGATCAGCAGGCCCAGGCCCATGGTGAGTTGGGGAAAGAGGTAATGGAAGGTGATGGTAAAGGCAAAGTGCAGGCGGTGGATCAACTCGGCAGTCATTCAGGCCTCACGCGTTTGGATGTGCCCACGGGGGAAAAGAACCGGAGCAACGGCAGGTTGCGGCTCAGGACAAGAGCGATTGTAGGCCCGCTGGGGCCGTTCCGATAAGGAAAACAACCGCTGCGGGCTGATCGCCGCGCCGGTGAAAGAGAAATCATTTGCAACACCCTGCCCCGGTGATGATTCTAATTCTGGCAGGGTAGAGTTTCATCGAATCTGGAAGTTTGGCTCCCGGCGAGTGCGCTCGGCCACGGGAACTGGTTTAATGACGGGATGGGATCGACGATGCGAACGGCAATCATCGGTGGTGGCATAGCGGGACTGTCGGCCGCCTATGAGTTGGAGAAGGCGCGCGCGACGGGCGCAGCGGTCGAGTACACGCTTTTTGAGTCGCGGCCGCGGCTGGGCGGCTCGCTGGGCTCGGAGATCGTGGACGGCGCGGTGCTGGAGCGCGGTCCGGATTCCTTTTTGACCGAGAAGCCGGCCGGCATCGAGCTGTGCCGCGAGCTGGGACTCGGAGCGGAATTGCTCCCGTCGAACGACGCGGCCCGCAAGACCTATGTTCTGGTGCGCAACCGGCTGGTTCCCCTGCCCGACGGGCTGATGTTCCTGGTGCCCACCAAGCTGATTCCCACGGCGCTCACGCGCCTGTTCAGCGTGCCGACCAAGCTGCGCATGGCGCTGGAACTGCTGCATCCGCCGCGGCAGAACGGACTGGCAGACGAGTCGGTGGCGGCGCTGGTTGAGCGGCACTTTGGCGCCGAGGCCGTGGACCGGCTGGCCGATCCGCTGCTCTCCGGAATTTATGGCGGCGACGCCACGCAACTGAGCGCGCGCTCGGTGCTGCCGCGGCTGGTGGAGATGGAGCAGGCATACGGCTCGCTGACCCGCGGCATGTTGGCGGCGCACCGGCAGATGCGCGCCCGCGCCAAGGCGGCGGCAGAGAAGAACGGAAAGGCCGGCGGCGCCCATCCCGCACGGGCTATTTTTACCGCATTGCGCGGCGGGATGGAGCAGTTGATCGGCGCACTGGCCGCGCGGCTGGACCCCGCATGCGTGCGGCTGAACGCAGCGGTGAGCGCGCTGGAAAAAACCGCTCATGGATGGAGAATCGAAAGCGCGGGAAACGCGGAGTTCTTCGATGCGGTCATCATGGCCGCGCCCGCCTGGTCCGCCGGCGTGCTGCTGGGCCAGGTGGACGCCACGCTGGGCGAAAATCTCAGCGCCATCCCCTACTCCTCTTCCATCACCGTAAATCTCATCTACGACGAGGCTGCGCTGGGCCGGCTGCCGGATGGATTCGGTTTCCTGATTCCCGCCAGCGAAGGCCGGGCGATGCTGGCCTGCACCTTTGTCCATCGCAAATTCATCGGGCGCACGCCGCCCGGCAAAGCGGTCTTCCGCGCCTTCCTGGGCGGCGCAAGAGACGAAGCCCTGCTCCAGGAATCGGACGCCGCGCTGGTGGCCGTCGTGCGCCGGGAACTGTACGAGATTCTGGGCATCGAGGCCGAGCCGGAGCATACGCAGGTGTCGCGCTGGAGAAGGGCCATGGCCCAGTATTCCGTGGGCCACCAGGAGCGCCTGGAGCGCATCGCCGAGCGCGTGGCCGCGCTCCCCGGACTGCGGCTGGCCGGCAACGCCTACGACGGCATCGGTATTCCCGACTGCATTCGGCTGGGACGGCGGGCAGCGAAGGAACTGGTGGCGGCTAGCGAGTCAGCGAGCCAGCAAGTCAGCTAGGAGGCCACACAGCTAGCCGGGCGAGCTGTGTGGCCTTCCCACCCTTTCGCCAGAAAGGCGAAACGCAGGTTCTTCGATTCCGCTGCGCTCCGCTCAGAATGACAGGAAGGATGGGGCACGGGGCTTCTTTGGGAATTCCAGCGGTTTCTACCTCGGCACCACCGGCAGCACCAGGGCGCTGGGGTGGCTGGCGTCGTGGAGGATGGTGTTGGCCGCCTGCACCATGGTCGCGTCCGCGGCCGCATCCTGGCCTGTGTTCAGGTTGCGGTCGAAGCGCGGGAAGTTGCTGCTGCTCACCTCCAGGCGAATCTTGTGCCCCTTGAGGAAGACGTTGCTCGTGGACCAGAGATCGATCTTGTACTCGTAGACCTGGCCGGGAACGATGGGCTTGGCCTCGCTGGTGGATTCGCGATAGCGGGCGCGCAGGATGCCTTCGGTGAGATTCCGCGCGAAACCGTCGGGGCCAACATCGACCAGCTTGGCGGTAAAGTCCGTATCCACGGCCGAAGACCTGGCAAAGAGATCGAGAGTGACCGGGCCGGTGATTTCGAGGTCTTGATCGAGAGGCGGCGTGGAGTAGACGAGCACATCGGGACGGCTCTCCACCTGCCGCTGGTCCCTCGGGCCCGGCGCAAGATGCGCGGCGTCGCAGCAGAGCGGGCCGCCGACAGTGGGAACGGGATCGGCTGGGTTGTAGATGAAGCTGTCTGCCGCTTCAGTGTGCGCGGCCGCGGTGGAGAGCGATCCATCGCCGGAGGCGCCGTTGGCCTTGCCGGCCGAGTGCAGAGAGTAGCGGGTCTCCTTTGCCCGCGCAAGCGGCCAGCTCTGCTCATCGCGCCACTTGTTGTCGCCCATCACGAAGAGATGAACGGGGTGCGCCGCGTCGGCAAAGCGGTTCTGCTTGCCGAGGAAGAGCCAGTCGTACCAGTCGAGGATGACGTCGTTCTCGTCGAAGGGCGCCTCGGGACCGAAATCGACCGTGCCCACGGTGCGGCTCCAGCCGGAGTGGCCGCCGATGGCCACCACCAGCCGCTGCTTGGCCCGCGCCTCGGCATTGCCTGCGTGGTCGCGCATCCCCATGTAGTTGCGCAGCGAGCCCGCCTGGAAGATGTCGTACCAGGCGGCGATGGTGAGCGCCGGAACCTGAATGTTCTGGTAGTTCTCCTCGATCGACCACTGCTTCCAGTAGCCGTCGTAGAGCGGATGATCGAGCCAATCGAGGAAGTAGGGCGCCAGCGCGTGGGTGAGGCCCGTGCCGTCCAGGGCGGTCTTCACGTTGAAGACGGGGTACTGCTTCAACGGCAGAACGGCGCTGCCGACGAGCGCGTTGGTGGCATTCCCCACCTGCCGGTTCAGGGTGTCCTGGGCCAATCCCGTAGTCCACGACTCGTTGAACCACTGCTCGAAGGCGCCGCCCTGGTAGGTCCAGTTTTCGTGGTAGTTGCTGGCGGTTACAACGGGACAAATTCCCGCCAGATGGGGCGGATGGCCGATGGCGGCCAGCATCTGCGTCGCGCCCAGATAGGAACCGCTGTACATGCCCACCCGGCCGTCGGCGTGGGGCAGGGCGGCGGCCCACTCTACCGTGTCGTAGCCGTCGGCGGTCTCGTGCTTGAAGGGATACCACTCGCCCTCGGAGGTATAGCGTCCGCGCACATCCTGGACGACGACGATGAAGCCGCGCGCGGCCCCGCGATGCCCAAAGGCGGCTTGCGTGTCCTTGTTGTACGGCGTGCGCGCGAGCAGAACCGGATATTTGCCGTCCGCGGCGGGCCGGTAGATATCCGCGCGCAAGGTGACGCCGTCGCGGGTCTTGAGGACGGCGTTCTTTTCCACCACCACCTGGTCAGGCTGCGCGGCGGCCGCCGGAGCGGTTTGGCCCACGGCAGAGCTGCACGGCGACAGCGCGGCGGCAAAAACAAGCAGGTACAGCGATTTCTTCAGCATGAATTTCTCCCCGGAGGCGAAAGCCGAATCCATTCTATCGGTCTCGCCCCGCCGGGGACGGCTTGCGGGAGAACGGGCGCTTTACATGCCGCCCGCGCCGAGCAGAACGCCGATGCCGTAGGTGACTGCGCCTTCCAGCGCGCCGACGACGGTCATCTCAAAGCCGGAGGACCACCAGGAGCGGACGGTGATGAGGCTCTTGGCGGCGCCGACGGCAAAGTGGGCGGCCAGCGAGATGACGGCGGCGGCGATGACCGCCTCAATGCCGTGCATGAAGAAGAAGGGCAGGATGGGGATGGCGGCGCCGATGGCCGTGGAGAGCGCGCCGGAACCGGCCGAGACCAGGGGGTTGGCGAGCGCCTCCTCCGACGAGCCGAGCCGTTCGCTGGCCAGCACGCGGAGCAACTGATCCGGATCGCTGGCGATGTGGTTGACCATCTTCTGCGCGTCTTCCTCGGGCAGGCCCTTCACCTGGTAGTAGAGCGAGAGCAGCTCGCGGGCCTCGGGGCCGTTCATCTGGATGGCCTCGCGCTCGCGGGCCACTTCGGCATGGTAGATTTCGCGCTCGCTCTTGGCGGCCAGGTAGGCTCCGGAGCCCATGCTGAGCGCGGAGGCGATCATGCCGGAAAGCCCGGCCAGAAGCACGTATTTGCTATCGCCGGAGGTGGCGCCGGAGACGCCGGAGACGATGCCGAAGATGGCGCCGAGGCCGTCGTTGACGCCGTAGATGGCGTCGCCGATCCAACTGCCGGGCTGCTTGCGGCCCTGGTTGCGCTTGGCCAGCAGTTCCTCGAGAACCGCCTTGGCGTCGATCTTGGGAGCGCCTGCGGGAGCAGCGTAATGACCGCGGATGAGCGATCCCAGCTCCCGGTAGTGATCCTTTTCGTCCTCGATGACGTGTTCGAGGATGGCGATGGAGCCCTCGTCGCCCAGCGCTTTCAGTTGCTCGCCATATTTGGCGATATCGCGGCTCTCTTCGATTTCAAGGCGGCGCAGGGCCATGCGCAGGCCGCCGGCGCGGTTGGCCAGCGAGTCGGCCTCGCCGTGCACATGGCCGGAGTAGACGGGCGTGGGCTCGCCCAGCTCCTCGATGCGGCCGGCCCACAGGGCGGCGTGCTCCCACTCGGCGCCGGCCAGATGGCGCAGCACCTGGGCGCGCACCGGATCGCTGTCGCGGTCGGCCAGGGCCTGATAGGTGTGGTAACCCTCCATCTCGGCTTGCCAGTTGCCTTCAAGGGCTGCCAGGACCTTCTTCAGCTTTGCGCCGCTCATCGTTCCATTGGCCATCGTTCGCTCCTCGCTTAGAGATGAGAATAGCCGAATGCGCCGGCCTCGCGGTAGCGCCCGCGCCGCGCCGGCCGCCAGGCGCTTTCGCCCGTCACTTCCCCTCCACGGGCTTTGCCGTATAGTGTTGTCTTCAGCAAAAGGCCGCATGACAGGACAAATGGAATCCAGCCGGCCGCCGTTTTGCGCATCCTGAATGCGCGGAACCGGACAAAAAGCCCCACAGCGGGCAAATTTTCGAGGAATCGGGGAAAACCTTCCATGGCAGCAGAATCGAAACAACCGGCGGCTCTCACGTCGCCCGGCTATCTCGTCCCTTTCATTACCGTCACCGCACTGTTCTTCATCTTCGGGTTCATCACCAATCTGAATATGGCGCTGGTGCCCCATCTGCGTTCGATCTTCGATCTGCCCTACGGGCCGGCGATGCTGGCCGAATCGGCCTTTTTCCTAGCCTATTTCGTCTTCTCCGCGCCCACCTCGAAACTGATCGAGAGCATCGGCTACAAGCGGACGATGGTGGTTTCGCTCTTCATCCAGGTGGTGGGCTGCTTGATGTTCGTTCCCGCCGCCAAAACGATCAGTTTCCCGCTCTTCCTAACCGCGGTCTTCGTGGTGGGAGCGGGCGTGACCGCATTGCAGACCGCGGCCAACCCCTATGTTTCCATCCTCGGCCCCGAACATAGCGCGCCCATCCGGCTGACCCTGGCGCAAGCCTTCAACTCCATCGGCGGAACGCTCGCGCCGCTGGTTGCCGGCGCGTATATTCTGACCGATCCGGACAAGATCGCCAGCAAGGCGAGCATCGCCGACACGGTGCGCGGCCCGTATATCGCGATCGCCGGCGGCCTGCTGATTCTGGGGCTTGCGGTGGCGCTTTCCCACCTGCCCCCGATCGCCGAAACCCAGGCCTTCCGCCCCGGCAAAGAGGGCGACGCAATACTGAGCCGCAGCATCTGGAGCTACAAGCACACGGTTCTCGGAACGCTGGGCATCTTCCTCTATGTAGGCGTGGAAGTCGGCCTGGCGTCGATCGCGGTGAACTACTTCAAGACACAGGGGATGAGCTCGCTCAAGACGGCCTCCTTCCTGGTTTCTCTCTACTGGTTTGGCGCGCTGGTCGGGCGCCTGCTGGGCTCCTGGATTCTGACCAAGGTCCGCTCCGGCAAGCTGCTGGGCATCTTCGGCTTTGCCGCGGCGGCGCTGATCTTTGTCTCGATGTTCACCTCGGGACAGGTCGCCATCTGGACGCTGGTGCTGTGCGGATTCTTCAACTCGATCATGTTCCCCAACATCTTCACGCTCGGCATTGCCGGGCTGGGACCGATGACCAGCAAGGGCTCGGGACTCATCATGAGCGCCTGCGTGGGCGGAGCCGTGATTCCCTACCTGATCGGCGCCTTGGCCGATCTCCTGCACAAGCTGGGGGACCCGGCAAATATCCAGCACGCATTCGTGATACCGGTCGTCTGCTACCTCTACATCGCTTATTACGGGTTGTGGGGATCGAAGCCCACGCGGACCGTAACGGCGTAGGTTGGTTGTCAATCGAAGGCCCTTCGGCTTGATGCCGGAGGGCCTTCGCATCTGGAGCAAGGGAATGAAGCCCAAACCGAAGCCGCGCAAACACAATCTGCTCGTGGTAGCCGCGGTGGCGTTTGCCGTGGCGCTGCTATTTTTGCGGATGTTTGTCTTTGTACATGGGCACGGACGGCGCTGAATGGGGGTGAGCAGGCGGAAACGCCTTCCCACAGAAAAAGCGGGATGGGCACGGTCGATTGTGCCCGGATCGATCCCTGGAAAAACGGCAATTGGAAAGTCTTATTGCTTGCCCTGCCCGGCCCACCAGGCTTTGATGAACTTCCAGTGAATGTAGACCGAGTGGTTCAGGTGCAGGAGCAGGCCCTCGCGGCCATCCAGAAAGCCCAGCCGGAAAAAGTAGTTATAGACGAAGGTCGCTGCGGGATTCAGCACCGTATTCCAGAGGAACGCGGGCAGCGACCTGCTGTCGCGGCCCTTGTTGTGGAGCAGTTGGGCGATCTCGGAGCTGTAGCGGTTCATGTGCTCCAGATAGATGTTCATGTCCGGGTAGGCGTAGTGCAGCATGTCGTGCTGGAGCTTGCCGCGGGGCCCCTCGAACTGCGGAGTCGAGTGCGGTCCCACGCCCTCGCTGAGCCGCGCCGCTCCGCGCCGGAAGAGGCGCAGCTTGTGGTCGGGATAGAAGCCTCCGTGACGCATCCAGCGGCCGAAGATCAGGTTCAGCCGTGGAATCCAGTAGGCGCCGTATTTTGGCTCGCCTGCCAGCACCTGGCGGATTTCGTCCTGCAGACCGGGCGTGAGCACCTCGTCGGCATCGAGCAGCAGAATCCAGTCGCAGGTGCAGAGATCGAGAGCGACGTTTTTCTGCTCGCCGTGGCCGCCGAAGGCGTGGTAGGAGGTTTTGGCGCCGAAAGATTGAGCGATCTCGATCGTGCGATCCTTCGATCCCGAATCGACGACGATGATCTCGTCGGCCCAGCGAACGCTCTCCAGGGTGCGGGGAAGGTTCGCCTCCTCGTTCATTGCAATCATCGCGACGGACAGGGTCTTGCGCATCGAACCAAGGATAACCCGGCAGGGGGCCGCGCGTATGCTGGCATCAAAGGTTGGGTTGGGAAGGAAGGACGAAGCCATGAAGGTGTTGGTCTTTGGCGCGACGGGCATGGTGGGGCAAGGGGTTCTGCGCGAGTGCCTGCGGGACCCGGAAGTGGAACTGGCGATGACCGTGGGGCGGACAGCGACCGGCGCGCACGACGCGAAGCTCAAGGAGATTGTGCTGGCGGATCTGACGGATTTTCGCGCCATCGAGAGCGAGCTGGCCGGGTTCGACGCATGTTTCTTCAGCCTGGGCGTCTCATCGAGCGGGATGAAGGAAGCCGATTACGAGCGGGTGACCTATGGGCTTACGCTGCCGGCCGCGGAGACGCTAAGCCGGCTGAATCCGGGCATGACGTTCATTTATGTTTCCGGCGCGGGAACCGACAGCTCGGAAAAGGGGCGCATCATGTGGGCACGCATCAAGGGACGGACGGAGAATGCGCTGCTGCGGCTGCCGCTGAAGGCCTACATGTTCCGTCCGGGGATGATCGAGCCGCTGGATGGAATTCAGTCGAAGACGCCCGCTTACAGGATTCTCTACAAGATTGCCGGGCCGCTGCTGCCCTTGTTGCGCCGGGCGCTACCCAACATGGTCGTGACGACGCGGGAGATTGGGCAGGCGATGCTGGCCGTGGCGAAGCGCGGATATACGACGCGAATACTGGAGACAAGGGATATCCGGGCTGCCATACAAGGCTGAGCACGCGTGGAGCGATCTTCCTCGGGCTTCCGGGGACCTACCGCTTCGCCGGGCGAGCCACCAGGAGCGCAAAGACGGGAAAGATCAGGCAGGCCAGGCCGAGCGCAGGGTCCTGGCCAAACGCGGAGTTCGGCGATCAACCTGTCCAATCGACCTTGCGCATCTCCCGCCAGCAACGCAGAATGCGCGCGCCGTCGGAGCCTTGAATGGGCAACAGATTGACCACTCCGCAAACCAGGTTGGCCAGGCCGAAGGCCGGCAGCCAACCCGAGGTCTGAACCAGAGCCAGATTCATCAACGGCCCCGCGACGGAGATGAGCAGGTTCCTGTCCGGGGGACCCGGTTCCCGCACCGTGTACATCCCTTTCCATCCCAATCCAACCTTCTTCACTCGTATGCCTAGCGCCATGGCAATCACGATATGAGCGGCCTCGTGAAACGCCATGGCCACCAGGCCCAGTCCCACGCCCTGCAGGATGGGGACGTACCAGCTGATATTTGGCAGCGCCATGGCGCCCTCTTTCCTGTTCCCGGATGGCTGGGCTCTCCGCGCGGGAGCTGCTGGAGCCGATCCATGAAAGCCTTGGCCGCCCACATATGCCGGCCCGGAACCCGGCCTGAGCCTTCTGTAAGCACTTTATCGGCAGCCGCAGCTTCGCGTCGCTTCTTCAAGTCTCTCGCTGGAGCCGCGGCCTGCCCAGGAGCAGGCGCGGGCTACTGGGGAGGCGCGCCGCCCCAGGTGGTATACCGCACCCAAGGGGCCTTGGCGACCAACGCGGAGAGTTGCGCATTGGGAAAGCGACGCACATAGGGGACGGCCCAGCCGATATCTGAGCCGGCGTAAGGAAGCGTGACGAGTTGGACCACGCCGGTCCGCTTTTGCAGCAGGGTGGGGTCTTCGAGGCCGGCGAGGCAGAAGCTGACGAGGCGGTGAATCGCACCCTTATCTACAGCGTATAAATCGAGGCCGTTGGCTTCGCCGAGTTCGGCCAGGAGGATGAGCGGGGCGAGCGCGTAGAGATGATAGTGGAGGGCCATCTGGGCGCGATTCATCTCCGCCTTGAGGGAGCCGTCGGACTGGATGGCGTCGATTCCCATGCGATAGGCCGAAACGCCCCAGTGGAATCCCTCCAGATCGTTGTCGGCGATGGCCGCCGCGGCGACGGACAGGCCGGCCCAGTAGAGGTGGTTGTTTTCGCGATCGATGCCCAGGCGCACGACCTCGGCGTCGAAGTAGACGCGGACCTGCGCGGAGAGCGTGGCGAACCACTTTTGAATGGCGGCGTCCTGAGCCGGCGTTCCCAGGCCGCTGGGCCGTACCTTGAGATAGGAGATGGCGACGGCGCTGAGCAGCCAGTTCTGGATGTAGACACCGGAGAAGCTGGGCATTTTGCCGTCCCATGCGCCGGCCTTGGCCGCCGCATCGAGCAAGGAGTAGACGCAGAGAGCGGCGGCGCGGCTGCCCTGGTCAAGATACGCGTCTGCCGCCAGGGCCGCGAACTGGCTCAGATGCGTGGAGTCCTCGGAGGCCTTCTGAAAAGCAGCCTGCTTTTTGGGGTCGGCAATCGAGGCGTGGCTGTCGGTGTAGTAGGTGCCGATTTCAAGGGTTCTGGCGAAGGGCGGCGGCGCGGGGCACGCGTAAGGCGCATCGGTCTGCGCAACCTTGACGCTGTCCCAGGGCGAATGGAGCTTGTCCGCTCTGGCGCCAGTCGCCGCAAGAGCAAGCAAGGGAAGAACGAAGGATCGCCAGCGCGGAGCTTTTCGCATCGGGTTCAACCTCACCGCCCATTTTATAGGGAGCTTTGTCCGCAAGCCCAAGTGCGGGTCCCGCAAGCGGAAGACGCCGCCTGCGTGATTGGATCGGCCAACGCAAGTTGCGCCTCAGCCATGCTAGAGTGAAATTCCACGGAGGATAGGAGCGATGGCGGCGGGGATCGAGCTACCCGGAAACAGCGAAACGATCGGCCTGCAGCAGCAAGTGGCGCGGTTGCAGGCGCTGCTGGAGGCCTCGCGGCAGGTGCACTCGACCATCCACGAAGAAGAGGTGATGGAGCAGGTGCTGCGCATCGTGGTGCGGGAGCTGGAGATGGCCGGGGCGGCGTTTCCGGGGACCGGGCTGGCCTATGGCGAGCAGCCCGCGGCCGGCGCGGACGACGGGCCGGAGGCTTCCCTGCCCCGCTATCCGCTGGAAGACCGCGACGGCGTGAGGATGGCGGAGCTGGTGGTGGCGGCGCCGGAGGGCCGCGCGCTGACGCTCTACGAGGCCGACTTCATCGAGGGGCTGGTCTTGCAGGCCGCGGTGGCGCTGGAAAACGCGCGCAACCACAAGCGCAACGTCGAGTTTGCGCGGGTGCAGCAGGATATGGACGCCGCCCGGGCCATTCAGCGCTCGCTGTTGCCGCAGAAGCTGCCCGCCATTCCCGGCTACTCGCTGGCCTTCCGCTCCGACACCTGTTACGAGGTGGGCGGAGATTACCTGGACATTGTGGAGCAGCCGGACGGCAGCGTGCTGATGGCGGTGGCCGACGTGGCCGGCAAGGGGCTGGCCTCGGCCATCATGTCCACCAGCTTCCGCTCCGCCTTCAGGGCGATGGCGGCGGACGGGCCGCCGCTGGACGAGCTGGCCGCGCGCATGAACCAGCACCACTGGACCGAGGGCGAAGAGGCGCGGCGGCGCTATGTGACGGCGATCTTTCTCCGGCTGCATCCCGAAGCGGGCGAAATCGAGGTGGTGAACGCCGGGCACAATCCCGGATTCCTGGTTGAGGCGAATGGCGCGAGGCGCCAGTTCGACGCGGCGGGCACGCCGCTGGGCCTTTTGCCGGGGATGCGCTACGCCAGCGAGCGGCATGGATTCCCGCCGGGAACGCGGCTGCTCTTTTATACCGACGGGCTGACCGAGGTTTTCAAGGGGGATGAGGAGTTTGGGCCCGAACGGCTTTTAGATGAATTTTCCAAGTGCCCGGCGCGAAAAGCCGATGGTATTCTCGATGCATTGTGGACGGCCATTGAAAAATTCGCCGCAGGCGGTCCGCAGGGAGACGACATGACCGCACTGGCGCTGTGCCGCGGAGCGAGTGAACCGGAGATGCCGGCATGAGCGAATTCAAATCCACCACGGTGGAGGTGCGCCTGCCCTCCCGCATGGGATTCGAGAAGGTGGCCATGAGCACCGCGGCGGCGGTGGCCAAGCTGATGGGCTTCCGCGAGGACCGCGTCGAGGACCTGAAGACCGCGGTGGCCGAGGCCTGCATCAACGCCATCGAACACGGCAACCGGCTGAACGAAAAGCTGTCGGTGGGCGTGGTCATGTCGGCGGGCGCCGACTCGCTGGAAGTGAAGGTCATCGACGACGGCACGGGCATGAGAAAGCAGCCGGCCCGGCCGGACATCGACCGCAAGATGCACGGCGAGGAAGGCCCGCGCGGCATGGGCATGTTTCTCATCCAGGCGCTGGTGGACGAGGCGGAGTGGGTGGCCGGCAAAGAGGGTAAAAGCAGCTATGTCCGGCTGGTCATCCGGCTGGACAAGGAAGCGTAACAGAACCCGGCAAGAACCCTTAACCCAAGAGAATAGGGAGACTATACGATCGTGCAGAGCGAAACCAAGGCGCGCGTTGACCAGCTCACTTCCCCAGCCGGGCATCCGGTCACTGTCCTGCGCTTCGAGGGCGACATTGCCAGCACCTCGAAAGACGCGGTCCTGGGCACCTACCAGGGATTGCCCAAGGAGACGGCCAAGCTGATTCTGCTGGATTTCACCAAGGTCGATTACATCAACTCGAGCGGCATCGCGCTGGTGATCCAACTGCTGATCGAGGCCGCGAACTCCGGCCAAAAGGTCTACGCCTTCGGACTTTCGGCGCACTTCACCAAGGTCTTTACCATGGTGGGGATTACCAAGTATGCGGGGCTGTTTCCCTCGCAGGCGGAGGCGGTGGCGGCGCTGTAGGCAAACCGAAGAGCGCAACAGCAGGGCGCGGAACCCCGCAGTTTCGCAAGGCCTGTGCTCTACGAGGAACGGCTCTTTTCCTCAAGCCGCAGTAGGAATCTTCGTTGTTAGTTCGATGCCCAGAGCATTCATGACGGCGAGCGTTGTCTTCAGCGTCGGGTTTCCCTTTTCACTGAAAGAACGATAGAGCTGCTCGCGAGACAGGCCTGTCTGGCTGGCAATTTCGGCCATCCCCTTGGCGCGCGCAACTACGCCCAGCGCGTGCGATATGTAGCTGACGTCGTTGGTTTGAAATGCTTCCGCCATGAAGATCGCGATTGCTTCATCCGATCCGAGATCCTCGGCAGGATCATAGGTGGTCAGTTTCTCTGCCATTTTCCTCGCTCCATTCTGCCGCCAGACGCTTCGCGGTCCTGATGTCCTTCGACTGTGAGCTCTTGTCGCCGCCGCACAGCAAAATGATGATCGTGTTGCCCCACTTCTGGAAGTAGATCCGGTACCCAGGGCCATGGTCGATGCGCAGTTCGCTGATCCCCTCTCCTACCGGCTTTACATCCCCGGCATTTCCAAAGGCCAGGCGATCCAGGCGAGAGGCGATTAGAGCGCGTATCCGTTCGTCCTTGAGTCGTATCCGCCACTTGCGGAAGGTCTCGGTTTATTTGAATTCGATCATACCGAACTCTGTAGTTTATAAACTACCATGTTCTTGTATCCAAGTGTTGATTCGGAATTCGGGACCAACCCGAATGCCGTTGCGGCATCCTGCGTTTCCGGTGAGTTCCAGGCTCAAATCGGCCCTGATGGCGGCAAGGCTGGTGGCCGAATCGGAGCTAGCGGGAAACTCCCGTGCGGCTTGCGCGCGGTATCATGGCCGGTATGAACCTTGAGGCGATTCAGGCAGCTCTGCGCGAGGCCGGCTTTGACGGCTGGCTGTTTTACGACCATCATCACCGCGACCCCATCGGCGGGCGCATCCTGGGGCTGGATGAGAAAGCGCACATCACCCGGCGCTGGTACTACTTTGTGCCTGCCACGGGCGAACCGCGCAAGCTGGCGCACCGCATCGAGCAGGGGCGGCTGGACGCGCTACCGGGCTCGAAGGCGCTGTATTCGAGCTGGCAGGAACTGGCGGCCGGGCTGGAGGCAATGCTCTGCGATGCGCACCGCATCGCCATGCAGTACTCGCCCAACAACGCCATCATGTACGTTTCCATGGTCGATGCCGGAACGGTGGAGTTCGTGCGCGGGCTGGGCAAGCAGATCGTGAGTTCGGCCGATCTGGTGAGCCAGTTCGAGGCGGTGCTGAACCAGGAGCAGGTGGAGAGCCACGGCGTGGCGCAGCGGGCCATCGACGCGATCCTGGCCGAGGGCTGGCTGGAGATGGGCCGACGGTTGCGTCCGCCCTCCGGCGGCACGGGCCTGCTGACGGAGTTCGACCATGTGCAATGGCTGAGCGAGGCGATGCGACGCGAAGGCCTGGTATGGGAAAACGGCCCTAACGTCAGCGTGAACGCCAACAGTTCCGACTCCCACTACGAGCCCACCGCCGAGCGCTCCGCCCCCATCGTTCTGGGCGATTTTGTGCTGATCGATATTTGGGCCAGAGTCAACAAGCCGGGCAGCGTCTTCTACGACATCACCTGGACCGGGGTCGTCGGGCGCGAGCCGTCGGCCAAGGAGCAAATGGTCTTCGAAACGGTGCGCGGCGCCCGCGATGCGGCCATCGACGCCGTGGAGAAGGCCTTCGCCGAGGGCCGGCCAATTCGCGGCTTCGAGGCCGACGACGCGGCGCGCGGGGTGATCCAGAGGGCCGGTTTCGGCGCCTTCTTTACCCATCGCACCGGCCACAACATCGCCCAGGAACTGCACGGCCCCGGCGCGCACCTCGACAATCTGGAGACCCACGACGAGCGCCGCCTGCTGCCCCATACCTGTTTCTCCGTAGAGCCGGGCATCTATCTGCCGGATTTCGGCGTGCGCAGCGAGGTGGACATGCTCACCGCGCAACTGAGGGCCTGGGTGACGGGGCGCATTCAGCGGGAGCTGGTGAGGATATAGGGAATAGGGAGTAGGGAGTAGGAAATGCTCACGAATGCCAGGGCATTCCGGACGGGAACTCGCCCGCTGCGCGACCCGGCTCCCGGCTCCGGTGCGGTATAGTCAAAAAGGAATGGCAACTCCAACGATCAAGAACGCGGCGGCGGAACAAGGGTTTGAGTATCTGCCCCTGATCGCCGGCTGGCTGGTTCCGGGCGCCGGGCATTTTCTGCTGCGCAAGTGGGGCCGCGGGGCGCTGTTGGCAGCATCGATTCTGGGCATGTTTACCTTGGGAATCGCCATGCAGGGCAAGCTCTACGCCGGCGCGCACGACATTCTCGACATTCTCGGCCTGGCCGGCGACCTGGGCAATGGACTGCTGTACCTCCTCAGCCGGGTTGCGGGGCTGGGCGCGGACCAGGTGCAGGTGACCACGGCCGACTACGGCACGCGGTTTATCGTGGTGGCCGGGCTGTTGAACGTGATTGCCGCCGTGGACGCCCACAATCTTCGCACCGGGAGGAAATCCTAGTGTTCCGGCCCTCTCATTTTGCGGCGGTTGTGCTCTTCGCCCTCTTCGCGTCCGTGGTCTTCGGCATCACGCAGCGCGAAACGCCACGGCGGATGGTCCGCTACGGAATCTATTGTTTTGTGCTCTTTGTCGGCTCGGCGGTGGTGCTGAGCTGGCTGATGTTCCTCATCGCGCGCTAGACCCACCGCTGCCATTTTGCCTTCCTGTCCTTGCGACAGGAAGCACCCGCAGGTCCCCTTCGGCTTCGCTCGGGGCAGGCTCTCGACGCGCGCCGCCCGCTCGGGATGGCAACAAGAATGGGGCACCCAACCCCTCTGCCGCACGCCCCCTGCTCACCCTCCGGTTCCCTCCCCCGACCCATGGCCCATCCGCCGCGCGCGGGCTATGATGGATCGTGAATCCACCGCGAGGTATCTTCTTGAAAAAGATCTTTCTGCTGCTGTTTGTTCTGCTTCTGGCCAGTTCTCTTCGTGCTCAGCCTTTCCCGGTTTGCGATGCACGCGCCTTTGGGGCGAAGGGGGATGGCGTCACCCTCGACACGGGCGCCATTTCCAGCGCCATCGCCGCCTGCGTCAAGCAGGGCGGGGGCACCGTCTACTTTGCTCCGGGCCGCTACGTCATCGGCACGCTGCAGCTCTACAGCCACATTCATCTGTATCTCGAGAGCGGCGCCGCGCTGGTGGGCAGCCACAACATTCACGATTACCTTCCCAGCCCTCCCTTTGGATTTGCCCGCAATTACGGGGTGGATATCACCGGAGAAGGCATGGTGCTGGGCATGTTGATCGCCAAGAACGCGGATGACGTCTCGATCGAGGGACAGGGAGAAATCGACGGCCAGGGCGACACCTTCATGGAGCTGAAGACATCGCACGGAGGCATCGACTACGAGCCGTCGCGGGTGCGCAACGCCGAAAAATACGGCGCCGCCATGAACGCCTTGGATTACGGCCCGGTCGAGCCCGACGGACGGCCCGGCACGCTGATTGTCTTCTTCCACTGCTCCAACGTGCGCCTGCACGGCATTACCCTGCGCCAGTCGCCGAACTGGACGCTGCACCTGCAGGACGTGGAAGGCGCGTCGATCAGCGATATCCAAATCCTGAACGATCCCCGGGTGCCCAACAACGACGGCATCGACTGCATGGAATGCCGCCACGTGCGCATCTCCAACTGCAACATCGATACCGGCGACGACGGCTTCGCCATTGTGCGCAGCGAGCATGTGAACGTGAGCAACTGCTCCATCGCCTCGCGCTCGGCGGCCATCCGGCTGGAGAGCACCAAGCTGAGCACCTTCACCGGCCTGAGCATGGACACCAACCGCGGCATCGCGGTCTTCGCCGCAGGCTATGCGGGCCAGGACAACCGGGCGACCGAGGACGTGACCTTTTCCGATATCGTCATGCGGACGCGGATGATTCCCGGCAACTGGTGGGGCAAGGCGGAGCCGATCTACATCGCCGTGCAGCCCTGCGCGCCCGGCCTTGCCTGCGGCGTGCGGGTGCGCAACGTGGTCTTCAACAACATCACCGCCGAAGCGGAGAACGGCTCGTTGCTGTGGGGCGGCGAAGGCACGCCGATCGTCGGCGTGGAGATGAACGGGGTTCACCTGCACATGCTCGCTCCCAAGGCGGAGCTGAGCGAGAGCGTGGGCGGTAACCTGGACCTGCGCTGGACCGCGCTCTCCCGGCACGACGCCATCGTCAAGAGCGACATTCCCGCCTTGTATGCGAAGAAGGTGATCGGGCTGCGGATGCGCGATGTCACCGTCGACTGGACCAACCAGATCCCGGATTACTACTCCGACGGGCTGCGCGTGGAGGAGTTCAAGGACCTCACCATCGACGGTTTTGAGGGGCGGCAGGCGCAGGCCGCAACAGGCGCGGCGATTGCGCTCGAGAACGGCTCCGGCGTATCGATCACCAACTCCCGCGCCCTGCCGGGCACGGGAACGTTTCTGCAACTGAACAAGGTCGAGGATCGCCGCGTCTTTGTGAACTACGATCTGAGCGGAGCGGCCACGGCGATTGCGCCGGCGAGCCAGCGATTCGACACCCAGATCGGCACTCCGGCGGCCAAGCCCAAGCCGGCAGCCCAGGCCCATCCGGCTGAAGCCAAATAGGACCGTTTGGCGTTATCTTCGGCGGCGGGAGACAGGATGGGGGGAATCCATCCGGCCTCCCGCCGCTTTTCCTGTTTTTGCTTCCCTCAGTCGATTCTTTCCGTCTCGCGCTGCCAGACGGCGGCGTCGAATTTGTGCGCGCAGGTGTACCCCTCGGCGAGGTACAGATCGATGGCCTCGGAGTTGGCCTCGGTTACGGTGAGAGAGACTTCGGCGACGCCCTGGCGCATGAAGCAGAAGGCGGCCACGGAGAGCAGCAACCGGGCCAGGCCGCGGCGGCGGAACTCGGGATGAACGCAGACCTGGGTGATGTGGCCGCTCTCCGGGCTTACGCGCGAGCCCAGGATCAGAGCCACCAGTTCGCGGGTCGTGCGCTCGACCACCACGTGCGAAACCAGCGGGGAAAAAACACCGCAGCCGGAGTAGCGGACGATGTTGTGGAGAAAGCGCTGCGAGCCGAAAACCGAGCGGTACTGGTCGTTGATGAAGCTGTCGGGATGGTCGCGATAGGCCTCGGAGATGAGCCGGCTGGCGCCGAGCATGTCCTCATCGCGCCAGGGACGCAGGATCAGGTTGTCCGGCAGGTCGACGCGGGGCGGATTCCACAAACCGCGCAGAGACTGCACCATGAAGAGCCGGCGGAAGACCTGAAAGCCGGCATTGCGGAAGGCGGCCGTGTGGGCGCCCGCGGGGTGCAACAGCAATTGCGACTCGATGCGGTCCAGTTGCGGCGAGTTCAGCAGCGTCTCAAAGAGATGACGGAGCAGAATCTCCTCGGTGATGCAGGCTGGCATCGGCCCTGAGTGGGAGTCAGTCTGCTGGCCGGGCAGAGCAAAGACATCGCCGATGACGGCCTTGGTCTCTTCGTAGACGCAGAAGGCATAGCCGGTGACCTGGCCTTCTTCCAGAGCCGCATAGCCGGGCAGCATGTGGCTGTCGAGATACTGCATCAGCAGCCTGGTCGAGGGGCGATAGTCCCAGTGCAGGCGCTGCTTCCACAGCTCCCCCTCCGCATCCAGCACAGGACGCAGCGCCGGCGCCGCGAAGTGCCGCAGATCGAGGATCTCCATGGAGGCGCCCGATGCCATCTCTCCCACCCATTGGATGCGGCCAGCCCCGTTCGGAATGCGGGTCAGGCTTGAATCAGACGAGGCTCCCGTAGACGCGCATGATGAAACACGCCTCCCGGCGGCTTGGCCGCGAGTTACGACCAAGTGTAACTTGAAGTTAAGCTTATCAGCTTACCGGCTGCCCACCAGATAGACCACCAGATCCTGCTCCGGCCAACTGAAGAGCTGTTCATAGTGGCGGCCTTCAAGATACTCCTCGAGAGCCGCCGGAGTGTGCAGGTCCACGCCGCCGCGGCCGGTCACCCGCACCACCAGCAGGTGCTGCTCGTCGGGCACGCCGCTCTGCTCGTAGTTGACCACCTCGCGATTGCGATAGAACGCAAGCCCATATTCCACGTCGCGCCGGACGCGAAAGACCGCGACGGTCTCGTCTCCGGGGGCCAGGGTGGCCAGTTTTGCAGCCAGCGGACGGGCGGAGTAGGAGCGGTCAAGCAGGTGAACGACGCGCTTGGTGGCCCCCACCTCGGGAATGCCGAAGAACGGGCCCACACCGTACAGGAACAGAACCAGCACCACCAGCACGCCGGCTGTCACCAGGCGGAGGCGGGCCAGGCCGAAGCCATTCACCACGACAACAATCAGGAGCGCGGCGCCGCTGGCGGCCAGCAGAGCCGCGACAAGCGCATGAACGGGCGGCATCTGGCGGCCGTGAGCCACAAACCAGGGCAACAGCAGCGCGGCCATGGTCATGACCCCGCAAAGCACGGCGTGGCCCGCCAGCACCCAGCGGCTCAGCCCCGGCTTGCGGCGGCGGAAGAGGTAATCGCCGGTGAGAATCGCGATGGGAGGAATCGAGGGCAGAATGTAACCCGGCAACTTGGACTGGGAGAAGGAAAAGAAGACGATGGGAATGAGCGCCCACAGAACCAGAAACTCGGGAAAGGCATCGCCGGGACGGCCGGCGCAGGGCTTCGAGTGGCAGGCCCGGCGCGCGCGCCACTCGGCCACCGAGGTCTGGATGCCGTCGATCAGGGCCCGCACCGCGATCACCGTCCACGGCATCATGGCCAGCACCACCACCACCAGGTAGTACCAGAAGGGCTGCACGTGCTGGTAGCGATTGGTGCCAAAGCGCTCCAGGTTGTGTTCCAGGAAGAACTCGCGGAAAAAAGTGGGATTCTGATGCTGGACGGCGATGAACCAGGGCAGCACCATGGCGAAATAGAGCAGCATTCCCGGCCACCAGAAGGAGCGGCGCAGGATGGACCACTCGCGGCGCAGGAAGGCAAAGGCGGAGATGATGACCAGGGCCAGAAACGGCGCTACCGGCCCCTTGGCCAGCGTGGCCAGGCCGGTGAAAAAGTAGATGTCGTAGAGCCAGAACTTGGAATCGGTCTCGTACCAGGCGTACCAGCCGAGCAGCCCAATGGCCAGCGGCGCCGCCATCTGCATGTCGGTGGAGGCGCTGCGGGAGAAGCCGATGATGGCCGCGCAGGCCATGGTGATGACCGCCGAATCCATGTGGCCGCCCGGCCGGAATCGGCGCATATGCAGATAAATGAGCGCCACCATGATGAAGGCGAAGGTGGTGGAGGGCAGGCGCGCGCTCCAGTCGTGAACGCCGAAGTCCTGGAAGAGAAACATTGCCCGCCAGTAGTAGAGCGCCGGCTTCTCCAGCCAGGGATGGCCGTAGAGATAAGGAGTGACGCAGGCGCTCAGGCGGTCTTTAACGGTGTGCGCTGAGTCGAACCGGCCCAGCATTTCATGGGCGATCTGCGCATAGCGCGGCTCGTCGGCGCCCACCAGGCCAAGACCGTCGCCGCCCAGAATGGGAGTGAGCCCGTAGGCGAGAAAAAAGACCGAGAAGGCAAGAAAGAGAACCGCTTCGCAAACGCCCGGCCAAGGGGGCAGGCGCCAGTGCAGCTCTTCAGGCGAATCCGGGCGGGTAGGCTCCAGAAAAGGCTCCAGGTAGCCGATGGCCCATTTGGGCAGCCGTTTGCGCCGGCCTTTGGGCGGATCCGGAGCAGAGGGTTCCAGAGAAGTTTCCACGTGCGGCGTTTCTCCAACGGACGGGCCATTGCCCGTTCTGCGCAGAATGAGGGATTCGACTTTGTTCAGGACGGCTGCGGAGAGCTGCCCCGATCCAGTTGCAGTCCATGCTTGCAACAAGCGCGGAGTTGGCGCTCGGTTTCAACAGGGACAAGGCTAACAGATTCGCCCGGAATCTCAAGGGCTCTCATGCAAAGCCGCCGTTGAATCGGGCCATCGAGGAGCGCAACTGAGCAAGAATTTCATCGCGCGCGGAACAAAGGTCCATCGAGCGCGCAGCCGGCGGCGGGCGCCTCGAGAGCTGGATTCAACAGGGCCGCATCCATGCGCGGTTACTCGGCCGGAGCCTCCGGTTCCGGCGGCAGCGATGGCGCCGGCTCGGGGGCTGGCTCGGCCGCGGACTTTTGCCGCTTGCGCGAGCGGTTCATCAGCTCTTCAATGCGCGCCTGGAAACGGCCCGAGCGGTCGGCAAGGAAGCTGAGATCGGGCACGTGGCGCACGCCCATCCGCTCCTTCAACTCGAAGCGAATGTAGCCTTTTGCGGCCTCAAGGCCGGCCACGGTGTCCTTTTCGGCCTTGGCGATGTCGGGAACCGCGTTGTCCAGGGCCACGTAAACCCGCGCGGATTTGCCGCCGGGATTCAACGCCACCTCGGTTACGTAGCAGAAACCGATGCGCGGGTCGGAGAGCTCGCCCTCGATCATGGCGCCAATCTCCAGACGCAGCGTCTCCGCCACCCGGTCCTGATGATGCTTGCGCCCTCTGTGCTCCGGCATAACCTCTTGCTCCTCGTTGGGGCTAAACGATTCAGGATAGCAGAGATTGGCCGGCAGGGCGGGAGAGGCGCAATGGAATCGGATCGGGGCATTTGCCCGCAAGCCGGTATCAATGCGCGGAATGCTGCTCGGTGTGCCTGGGATCGTTCGACTGGAGCAGGAACGAGAGGAAGAACATGGCGACCGATCCGGAGCCCAGAACCACGTAGGTGTCGATGTAGGAAAGAGCGGCCGCTTGGCCCGCCAGAAACTGGTAGATCAGGGCCAGGCCGGCGGCCGGTCCCGCTGAACTGCCCATGCCGTGCATCCGCGACGCCAGGGCCTGAAAGGTCAGGCTCAAGACGGGAGCCCCTGGGCTGAAATGATCGCTCAACCGGACCAAATGGAATTGCTGACGGCGGGCGAGAACGGTGGTGACCACCGAAGCGCCCACGCTGCTGCCGATGTTGCGGATGAAGTTGGTGAGCCCGGAGACCTCGTCGCTCCGGTCCTGGGAAATGCCAAAATACGAGGCCGTGATGGCCGGGACGAAGATAAAGCCCAGGGGCGCATACTGCAACAGCATGATTCCGCAGGCGACCTGAAAGCTCACGCCCAAAGTAAGCAGCTTGGTGGAGAGAAACAACCCGGTGGCGGAGAGAAACCAGCCAAAAGCAATCAGGTACTTCACCGGCAGTTTGGAAGTCAACATGCCGATCACGGGCATGGTGACAAAGAGAATGCCAGCGCCGGCCGAGACAACCAGGCCCGCCTGCTGCGCGGTGTAGCCCGCCAGCGTCTGGAGAAACTGGGGCATAAGGACGGTGGAGGAAAAGGCGACGGCTCCGGCCAGGAACATCATCAGGTTGATGCTGGAAAAATTGAAGCTCCGGTATAACTTGACGTCGATGAGCGGCGCCCTGTGCCGCCACTCCCACACGATGAGAGCGCTGAGGCAGACGAGAGAAATGGCGACCAGCGTTGTAATGAAGTTGGAGCCGAACCAGTCGTCTTCCTGCCCTTTGTCCAGAAAGATCTGGAGCGCGGCGACACCCAGGACCAGCAGCGAGAGACCGATGGAGTCCAGGTGCATCTCGCCGGCCTTGAACCGCCGCAGAAATGGAGGGTCTTCAACCAATTTGAAGACCAGCGCCAGAGCAATGAGTCCGATCGGCAGGTTGATCAGGAAGATCCAGCGCCAGGAGTAGTTGTCGGTGATCCATCCGCCCAAAGTGGGTCCCAGCGCCGGGGCGACCAGCACCGTGATGCCGTACAGCGCAAAAGCAGCTCCGCGCAGCCGGGGCGGGAAGGAATCCGCCATGATGGCCTGCGACATCGGCTGCAGACCGCCTCCGCCCGCTCCCTGAAGCGCCCGGGCGAGCAGAAGGACGGTCATGCTGGGAGCCAGTCCGCAGAGCAGCGAACTGGCGGCGAAGAGCGCAATGCAGATGAGGAAGAATCGCTTGCGGCCCACGGCAGAGGAAATCCAGCCGGTGATGGGCAAGACGATGGCGTTGGCGACCAGATAGGTGGTCAGCACCCAGGTGGCCTGGTCCTGGCTGGCGCCCAGGTTGCCGGAGATGTGGGGCAGGGCCACATTGGCGATGCTGGTGTCGAGCACCTCCATGAACGAAGCGATCGCGACAACAACGGCAACCAGCCAGGGATTGTACCTGGGCTTCCACTCTTGAACTGGCTGGGAGGCGGTCAATCGTCACTCCGTTGTGGTCAATTACAAAACGAAACGATCTGTTTCGTATATAATCATCATACTACACTGAGCCGGAGGATGCCGTGGGCCGAGAGACTGCTCAAAAAGAGCCCGAAGCGAAACATTCCGCCGGAAGGCCGCGGAGCGAAGCCTCGCGCGTGTCCATCTTGGACGCGGCCTACAGCTTTCTGCAAACCAAGCCGATCGCCGAGATCTCGACTGTTCACATCGCGCGGAAGGCCGGCGTCAGCACCGCCACGGTCTACCGGTGGTGGACGACGAAAGAGGCTCTGCTGCTGGAGGCCTTTCTTCACCAGGCGGACCCGGAGCTGATTCTGGCCGCCGCAGGATCTCCGCTCCAGCGTCTCAAGGAGTATGTGCTCCAGATCGGGCGCTTTTTCACCGGCAAGGACGGCATTGTCGTCGCTCGCCTGCTGACGGCCATCCAGGACAATCCAATCCTGCGCAAGGAGTTCCTGGAGAAAATTTACTCGCCGCGCGACCAGGAGATTCGGGCGGTGGTGAAAGAGGCGATCGGGAAGCGGCAACTGCCTGCGGAGACTGAAGTGAGCGCTTTTCTGGACACCATTGTCGGTCCCCTGCTTACTCGCCTGCTCATCCGCCACGAAGAGATCGACGAGTCGTTTGTGGCGTCGGTCTTCGACCGGGTGGTGGCGGGCACCATCGCGCAACACGCGGCGGGGACGGGCACAAAGCCGTAGGGTGGCGCTGCCCGGCGCCGGTCTTTTCAGCTTTCGATGTACTCCCAGAAGGAGTCGGCCAACTCGGCGCCGAGTTCGTTGATCATGCGGCGGGCGGCGCGCTCGACTTCTTCGACAAGCCCATGCAGGTAATCGCGGGAGCGGGAGATGGCCACCACGCCGATGGTGGCCGACTGCCAGGTGACCGCCTCGTCCATCTCGGCGACCGAGATATTGAAGCCCTGCTTCAACTGGTCCTTGAGCGAGCGCACCACCTGCCGCCGGTCCTTGAGCGACTGGGCGTGCTCGATGCGGATTTCCAGAGTCAGTTGGGCGACGGGCATGGCGTCACGGCGTTTCCTCCGACAGTGTAAGCCGGGTTGCGGCGACGGGGTAGGTATTTTATTGGGATTTATCGATGCGGTTCGATTGGGTTACAACGGGATAAGACAAAAGCGACCGCAGGCTCTTCGACTCTGCTGCGCTCGGCCCAGAAGGCCAGCACCGCAGCTATCTCGGCAGTTCCCAGCATTGGCCTTCGCGCAGGATCACCACCTCGGTCTTCAAGCCGGCATCGAGAACGCGCTTCCTGAAGCCCTCCGCGCTGTCTTTGGTTCGCAACAGAGGGGCGCGGGGCGCGATGCCGAGATGAATCGGAATCGTGGTCCGTGGCGATAGCGCTGCCACCGCCCGCAGCGCGCCTTTTTCTCCCATGGTCATGGGAATGCGAAAGGTGGTGACCGGCATCAAGGCCAGATCGAGGTGGAATCTTTTGCCGATCTCCTGCATGAAGCCGCCATAATAGGTATCTCCCGCGAAATAGATTTGCCGGCTCTCGGCCTCGATGACGTAGCCGCAGGGAATCGCGAGATGCCAGGCGGGCACCGCGGTGACGCAGACGGCGTCCAACTGCCTGCGCTCCCACTTTTCTAGGCCCAGAACGTTTTTTGCGCCCAGCATCCGGGTAACCCAGGCGGCGGCTCGCGGCGCAACCACGGGCGTCTTTGCCGCCAGGGAGCGAAAGAAGAGAGCATCCGTATGGTCCCAATGATGGTGCGAAACCAGAACCAGATCGGCCGACTTCAGTTCTTCCCTGGTCTTGAACGGAGGCGCGAGTCTTGTATAGGCGGTATTGCCCCGGAGGCCAAAGTAAGGATCGGTAAGAATCCTGATTCCGGCGGCTTCGATCAGCACCGTGCTGTGGCCGATCATCGTGACTTTCATCGGTAACTCCCTATTGCAGCCATGGTCCGGCTCGGAGGTCAGTCTTTGTTCGAACGGATGGTTTCATCGCAAGGCGGCGCAAAACAAATGAAAATCCATCAGTCCGAGAACTGTGCCAATTGTTCCGGCGCCGGCTTGGGCGTGAAGAGGCTGACTGCGATCAGGGCCAGAACGGCGGCAAAGAGCGCCGGGAAGATGGCGTCGCGCTGGGCCAGGATAGGCGGGAAGAACGCTCGCACGCCCGGAATGTCCCAAACAAGCGTGACGACCGTGCCGCTGGCGATGGCCGCCACGGCGCCCCAGGCTGTGGCGCGCTTGGAGTAGAAGGCGGCCAGCACCACCGGCGTCAGCGCGGCGGAGTAGATGGTGTAGGCATAGAGCATCTTCTCCAGGATGCTTTCGGCATAGACCGCCTGGTAGAGCGCCCAGCAGCCCAGCAGCACCACCGCCAGCCGGGAGACGATCAGCACCCGCTTGTTCGAGGCGTCGGGCGCCATGTAGCGGACAAAAACGTCCTCGACCAGGTTGGTGGCCGGGGAAAACAGGTAGTTCGAGGCTGTGGAGATGACCTTGGCGAAAACCGCGCCCAGCAACAGCGCACCCATGACGGCGGGCAATCCGTGGCGGGCCGTGTAAGGAATGATCTCGCGCGGATGCAGCGCCACTTCTCCGGTGGGGTAGAGCGCGCGGCCAAAGACGGCGATGGCCACGATCAGCGTCTCCAGCAGCACGGTGCCCAGAATCCAGCCGACGACCGAAATGCGCGCGTCCTTCTCCGATTTTGCGGAAAAGAACTTCTGGTACATCACCTGGTTGCCCAGCATGAGCAGCATTACGGGCACCAGGAACTCCAGGCCGCGGATCACGCCCATGCCGGCGGATTGCCGCACATGATCGGGGCTCATGCGGTAGTTGCCCAGTACCTGAAAGTACTCCGGCGGCAGCGCCGCGTGCAGCCCGGCCCATCCGCCGGCATGGAAAAAGAGCATGGGCGCGGCGATGATGCAGATGACGGTGACCAGCGTGCCGATGGCCACGTCCATATACGCCACCGACGACATGCCGGCCATGGCCGTGGTGAGGATGACGAACACGGCAATCATGTACGTGCCCAGTTCCGGCGTGATGGTGTCGGGAAAAATGAGGTGCAGCACGTCGCCGCCGCCGCGGAACTGGTAGCTGGTGATGGCGACATAGGCGATGAGGATGGCGATGGTGCCCAGCACCCGCGCCGTCTGGTTATAGCGGGCCTCGAGCAGGTCGGGCAGCGTGAACTGGGCGAATTTGCGCGCGCGGGGCGCGATGAAGTAGATAAGCAGCAGGCCCAGCCATCCGCCGGCCGGCTGCCACAGCGCGGCAAAACCGTTCTTGTAGGCGTTTTCTGCCCCGGCAAAGAGTGAGCCGGCGCCGATCCATGAGGTGAGCAGTGTGAGCACCAGGACCACGGCAGGAAGCGACCGGCCGGCCACCAGGTAGTCGGCCTTGGTCTTCACCTGCGATGTGCGGTAGAGGGCAACTGCCAGCAGCGCAAGAGCAATGATGACCAGAACAACGATATAAAGTTGAGACATTTGCGCGCGTCCTCGCTGCATTTCCAGGGTTCTCAGCAGTTTACCGGATGGAGGACACACCCTGCTCAGGTCGCCGGCGACCCGTGCATTTGACCCCCGTAAGGGCAGTTGGTAAACTGTATTTGCGGGGTGGAGCAGCCCGGTAGCTCGTTGGGCTCATAACCCAAAGGTCGCTGGTTCAAATCCAGCCCCCGCAACCAATCAAATCAATAACTTACAGATGATTTTTGACTGATCGCTAATCAAAATCCACTCCCACTGACTCCCAATAGCCAAACTCATGGTTTTCATGCGCTCATTCGTGCTGGTCTGAGCACCATTTCCACGATCTTGCTGTTGGCCTCCCGCTTCGAGTTCGACATGGCCTGCCCATAAACGTTCATCGTCGTCTGGATCGAGGCGTGTCTCATCAGTTCTTGCTGCACCTTCATCGGCGCTCCGGTCTCGTCCAGCCACGAACGATACGTGTGGCGGAACGTATGCCAGCCAATGCGGGCGAACTTCCCGGCGGCAGCCTGACGCTCTTCATGGATGAGCAACCGCTTGCCGTTCGGAGTT
>Ga0181535_10000355_pt1 | contig 71062 bp, 63 predicted proteins | sample PEATcosm2014_Bin_44_FD_119774 | JGI IMG/M metagenome (GOLD analysis project Ga0181535, IMG submission 119774) | Peatland microbial communities from MTU Mesocosm Facility, Houghton, MI, USA - PEATcosm2014_Bin17_30_metaG | ecosystem: Environmental > Terrestrial > Soil > Wetlands > Peat | place... | reverse complement strand
TGCCCGCCAGGGAATAGAGGGCCGCGATGAGGGTCACGCCTATGAGGGCGCCGAGGGCCGGACTCTTGCCTTTGCGTTCCCAGAATCCGAGTTCCGCCATTCCTAGCGATCCTCGCGGACGGGCGGGAGCGCGCCGAGGGCGCGAAGGCGGCGAGCGCCCGAGAGGCGCGGTCGCCTCGAGCTCGCGCCCCTCAGCTCTCCGGACCGCGCGCGGAGGTCGGCATGGAGGAGGGTGAGGAAGGCGGGCCAGAGCGTGCCCTTTACCGTGCCCGAGATCAGCAAGGTGACGCCGAAAGCCCAGCTCAGGGAAGAGACGAGGGAAAGCAGGGATTCGGCCGAAGGAGTCTTCCCTCCTATGGAATCCCGAAGGAAGGCAAAATAGCCGGGCATCGCCACGCCGAATGTTATCGGCCCGGTGAGGATGCCGAGGCCGAAGGATATCACCAGCGAGACTATGAACATCGCGCCGAAGACGCGCCAGCCGCGGCCGCGTACAAGTACGAGGGAACGGCCGAGGCCCGCGAAGGAATTCCTATTCTCGAGGACCGCGGCAGGCGACGATACGCAGGTTTTCACCTTGAGCCACCAGTCTACCGCCAGGGCGACGATGAGCGAGGCGAAATACATCGCCAGCAACTGAACGAAGAAAGCGATCTGGGACGATCCCGCCTTCCGCTGGCCTACGAAGTCGCTCAATTTGCCGGCGATGAAGGGGAAGAGGATCGCGCCTATGACGGCGAAGACGAGATAACCCGCGAGTATACCGATGACGGCCTCCTGCACGGCTACCCTCAGCCAAGCCGGACGCAGAGTCGCAGAGGCCAGCTTGGCGAAGCTCGGCTCGCGGCCTTCCAGCGCGGCGCCGGACTGGGCGCAGACGAATGCCTTCTGGTAGGCCTGGCCGACGAAGAGGAGGATGCTCGCGAGGATTCCGAAGACGAGGGCAGGGCCGAGGCCGGAGAGCGCCTGGGACGGGTCTCGGCCGATCGACGACCCCTCTCCGGCCAAGGTCCTGATCCAGGAGCCGAGGCTTCGCATCGCGAGGGTCCAAAGGGCAGCGCCCGGGACGATCGAGAGAAGGGAGACGGGGAGCGCCCGTTTCCAGATGAGGGGGACGAGGGAGAAGGTATCGTTGAGGAAATCTCCGAGAGTATGGCTGCCTCGCACTTTCGGAATCATCGGAACCTCCGGCGCAGGCGCCAGTATAGCCGCGCTCGGGGCCGGCATCAACAGCGGCCGGCGGCCTTGCCTTCTCGGGATTCAGTGCTATAATTCTAGTACTTCCCTATGGCGCAAGTCCAAAGGACCGGCGCCAAAGTCCAAAATCGGGGGTGATTGAATGGATTATTCGAGTCAAGCTGGCGGCTTCCTTGCGGCGATGTACCCGATCACCGGGCTGCTCGCTATCGTCGGGATCGTGGCGATGTGGAGGATCTTCTGGAAGGCGGGACAGCCCGGGTGGGCCGCGATTATCCCGGTCTTCAACGTGATCGTCTTCCTGCGGGTGGTCAACAGGCCATGGTGGTGGATCTTCCTGTTCCTGATTCCCGTCGCCGATATCGTATTCCTGTTCATCGTCGTCTTCAACCTCGGCAAATCCTTCGGAAAAGGCGGGGCTTTCAGCTTCTTCCTCCTTCTCGTCCTGAGCATCATAGGCTACCTCATCCTCGCCTTCGGAAAGAGCGAGTACAAAAAAATCGAGCGCGGGGCTAAAGCTTAGGGCGGCGACGTCTGAGGCTGCCGGACAAGACGGCCGGCTCATGACGGGGCCGGCCGGAAGAAGTCGCCAAGGCTTTATTGTTTTATCCGCTCGGACATTGACCCGCATACATCCCCCGCCTATTCGAACAAATATATGCGTGTCCTCTTCCCCGCCGGGCTCGGTTGGCTGCGGAAATATCGAGCCAAAAAAGTCCAGGAATACGTATTGACAGATTGGATATCGTGGACAGACTTGGTCTGTAATCGCAGGATAATGGAATCGAACGCTCGAGGGGGGATTCATGTCGTTGCGTGCCAAGCTGCTTTTAGGGTTTGCGGTAATTGCGCTTTTTTCGCTCATCGTAGGCAGTATCGGGCTCCTGAACATGGGCACCATAAATGCCGGCGCCGATACCATGTATCGGCGAGAGCTTATGGGGCTCTTCTACAGCGAGGAGGCGAACGCCGATTACATCAACGTGGCGCGCGCCGAAAAGAATTATGGCATCTCGAGCACGGCCGAGGAGAGAGCGAGGTACAAGAAGCAGTGGGACGATTTCCTCGCGGACGCCAAGTCCAAGATGGATAAGGCGGAGCCCCTTTTCGTCACCGAAAACGGCAAGGCGAAAATCGCCGAGGTGAAAGCGGCCTACGAGGCATGGATACCGCTGACCGAGCGCGTCCTCGAGCTCAGCGACAAGGAGGGCCTCGGCCGGCAATCCGAGGCCGGGACCCTGACCATGTACGGGGCGCGGGATAAAGTCAACGTCCTCAACAAAGCTATGAGCGATCTCACGCAGATGAAGAGGGACAACGCGCAGCAAACGGCCGAGGCGAATCAGAGGCTCTACGTATCGAGTGTCCGATTCATGGTCCTGGTCATCATAGGTGCGATGGTCATCGGTATCCTCATCGGCATGTATCTCTCGTCCTCGGTCAGGAAGACGGTTGGAGGGGAGCCTTCGCAGATAGCCGGCATTGCCGACCGCGTGGCAGCCGGGGACCTCGCGATCGACGACGCCGACCTGGTAAAGGCGACGGGCATCCACCGCGCTCTGCTCGACATGACTCGGAAACTGCGCGAGATCGTAGGAAACGTGCAGAGGACCGCGGCGCAGCTCGCGGCCGGGAGCGAGCAGATCAGCTCCACGGCGCAGCAGCTGAGCCAGGGATCGTCCGAGCAGGCCTCGGGGGCGGAGGAAGTCTCGAGCTCGGTCGAGGAAATGACGGCCACGATACGCCAAAACACCGACAATTCGCTCGCCACCGAGAAGATCGCCAAGAAAGCGGCGGGGGACGGCGAAGAAGGCGGCAAGATCGTCGTCGCCTCAGTGAGCGCGATGAAGGAAATCGCCGGAAAGATCGGAGTCATCGAGGAGATCGCCCGGCAGACCAATCTACTCGCGCTGAATGCGGCGATTGAAGCCGCCAGGGCGGGGGAGGCCGGGAAAGGCTTCGCCGTCGTGGCAAGCGAAGTGCGGAAGCTCGCCGAACACAGCCAGCAGGCCGCGGGGGAGATCACGAGTCTCTCGAAGGCCACCGTCGAGACCGCGACGAGCGCCGGCGGTATCATCCAGGCGATAATTCCCGATATCAGGAAGACCGCGGAGCTGGTCCAGGAGATATCCGCATCGTCCAGGGAGCAGAGCATGGGCGCCGAGCAGATCGCGAAAGCCATGACGCAGCTGGACAGCGTCATCCAGCAGAACGCATCGGCGAGCGAGGAGCTCGCCTCGATGGCGGAGGAGCTCTCGGGACAATCCGAGCAGCTTTCCCAAGCCGTATCCTACTTCCGGCTGGGGGGCGGCGGCAAAGCCGGCGCCAAGGGCGCCGGTACACAAAGGCGCGAAGCGAAGGGCGACCGCGAGTCGGAAGGCGGGGCGTCTTCCCGCGCGGGAGTCGCTCCCCGCGCGAAGCCGGCCGCCGCCGCCAAGCCCGCCGGCGTCGTCAAGGCCAAGACGGCCATTGTCCCGGTTAAAGACGTCACCGATGCCGATTTCGAGGCCTTTTGAGAAAAGAAGCATAGCTCTTTGGCGACATCAGGATATTCCGGCATTTGAGTCCTGAAATGGAACGAATTGAGACTGGAAATGGAATGTTTCAGGCTGAAAACAAAAAATATTGAATTGAAAACCAGGTTATTCGAGGCTCTTTCAAAATGCGGACGCATTTCGAAAGAGCTACCATAAATTGCGGCATTTGCGCACGGTTTCGAAGAAACCGGAGCAAATGCGAAGCCAATTTCAAAATAACCGACTTTTGAAATTGGCTCATTCTACTCTGCTTTCGGCTTTCAGCTTCGCTTCCCGCCGGTCGAGATCGACTATTGCATAGAGGTAGGCCTCTATCCCCGCGTAGATATGACCCTTGCTGGCCAGCCGTACGAGGCTGAGGTCGGCCTGCGGAGCGTGCTCTTGGGCCCATTCGTACTCGTTCTCGCTGTTGGCGAAGGGGACGATATCGTCGCTCGGAGTCGCGGCCAGGATAACAGGTATACCCATCGGCGGGGCCCAGTTGTCAAGACGGGCGGCCGCCTGGACGCGATAGTAGGCGCTCGAAGCCGGATTCCCGCGTAGGGCCGCCAGGTACTCGGGCGAGAAGATATCCTTATCGCTAACCGAGGCAGTCGTCTTTCCCACGATCGTCGCGATCAGTCGTTTTATTTCTACGTCGCGCCTGATCCCGTCGTACAGAGGCACGATCCTGTCGATGGTCCTGGCCAGGAATATGTCGTCGAGTCTCGAATCTTCCGGGTATACGCGTGCCCATCCGATTCCCAGGTAGACCTGGTACTCGGGATGGTTCAGGAGGAAGGGCCCCTCGCCGAGATCCGAATCGAGGATGGTCAGGTTCAGCGGCGCTCCCATCGCGTAGACCGCCTCCAGGCTCAGGCCCGGCGCCTGGATCCGCTCGTCGGCGATCGCCCTGAGCGTTCCCATGGCCGCCAGGCCGCCCTCGGAATAGCCCATTACGGCCAGTCGACCGCTTTCGGAATAGGCCCGCCCGCCTTCCGTCGCCGCCGCCTCGAGCCATTGCCGAGCGGCGGTCAATCCGTCCAAGGCGGAATCGGCGAGCGATTCAGCCATGCAATACTCGTGGGCCCCCGGGCCGTCGCCCATGCCCGTGTAGTCGGGCACCCATACGGCGTAGCCGAGGGCGGCCAGCGCCGTGATGAACGGCATTTCGGATCCCTTGTTCCGCGATGGAGTGAATTCGCGCCTGAGCTCGGTCCCCTTTTCGAAGATCACCCATGAAAGCTCCTGCCTCTTCTCGCGGCGCGCTATGGGAAGGAAGACCGTTCCGGATTGCCGTTCGCTGCCTCCCTCCGGAAGCCGCGCGGAAAACGCTATTCGCGTCACTCGAATGTCGGATAGGGCGCGCATGCGCGATGCGCGCCAGGCCGCGTAGCCTTCCTTTTTGAGCACGTCCATCCTGACTCGGGTGCCGATCAGCCAGGGCGAAGCGGCGGCGAGCATGAGCCACTCCTCGCTGGAAGGGATCGTACGGAGGTAATCTGCCTCCAGGAAGCTGCCGGGAGCGGAAGACGCGATCGGACTCACCAGAGGCGGCGGCTTGGGACCGGTTGCGCACGAAGATAGTATCAGAGCGAGGCATAGAAGGCAGAACGACCCGCGATCTTGGCGATCCAATCTCATTTTATCCTCTATTTTTTCGCATTCGATTCCGAAGGACGGGAGCCGAATCGATATCGAGACGCCGGTCTTCCTTCAGGCCTTGTCGCGTTTCGTCGCCGAGAAGGCGCGCTTCAGTGCGGACATGGCCAGCTCGATCGCGCGCAGCTCCTGGGGCGGCAAGGCGGCCATAGCCGCGGAAATGCTCTTCCGAGTCGCTCTGGCGGCCCTATCCAGAAGCTCGTCCCCCTCGGGCGTTATCGCGAGGGTCACCTTGCGGCGATCCGTGGACGAGTCCCTGCGCTCCACCAGAGCCCGCCTCTCCAAGCCGTCGACGAGCTTGCTCGTGGACGGAGCGGTCAGGCCGAGGTGCTCGGCGACCTCTCCGAGCGGGCTTCCGGAATGGCTCCTGATGAAAAGGAGGGACCTGAACTGGGGAACGCTGAGGTCGGCCGCGCCGTGCTCGCGCATCTGCGCCTTGATGAAGCGCATGGCGATGGGGATGACTTCCAGCACGTCCTTGGCGGTAGCGGTTGCGGTCGGCGCCATTTATTTAGCCTCTCTAACAATTAGATTGGCTAAATATATCGACGAGGGCGACGAAGGTCAAGTATCGACACGGGGAGAGTTCGTCGTCGCGGGAACGATGCGGCGGTCGCCGCCGGGCTAGAAGGGGAGGCCCTGCTTGAGCCCGAGCCTTTCCTTGACCGCGCGGAACGAGGCCTTGAGCGGATCGTTGAAAGGGACTCCCTTGTCCTTCCGGTACAGCCAGGTCTCGTGCTCCTTCTCGCCCGGCGTATAGATCCGAGCGGCTCCCGGGGCCTTCTTCGAGGCCCGCAGCTGGCGGCAGATCTCTCCGACCTGCCTCCTGAACGCGTCCAGCTCGACGAAGGCCTCGACCTTCACGGCCATGAAGAAGTGGCCGAGCTCGATCGGCGCGCTCTTGCCCGACGCGTCGACGCCAAGGAGGGCCTTCATGAAATTGGCCTGGGACAGGGCCGAGGAAAGGATCTCGCACACCATCGAGTAGCCGTAGCCCTTGTATCCCGAGAAAGCCTCGCCGAGTCCGCCCAGCGGCGTGAGAGCCGCCTTGTCCTTCGTAAGGTCGACGAGGACCTGATGCGTATCGTGGCGGTACTCGCCGTCCTGCCCGATGACCCAGCCGTCGGGCAGGTCCTTGCCGAGGCGGTCATAGAGCTCTATCTTGCCCCGCTGCGTAGTGCTCGTCGCGCAGTCGAGCATGAAGGGGAAGTCCTCGTCCGACGGCATGCCCCAGGTCAGGGGATTCGTGCCGAGCATGGGCTCGACGCCCCAAGTCGGAGCGATGGACGGCCTCGCGCTCGTGCCGGTGAAGCCGATCATGCCGCGCTCCACGGCCATCCGCGCGTAGTAGAACGCCGCGCCGTAGTGCGTGGAGTTGCGGACCACGGTCATGCCGAGACCGTTCTCGTCGGCCTTGTCCACGGCCATCCGCATGGCGCGCTTCGCGATGTAATGGCCCATTCCGTTGTGCCCGTCGATGACCGCGGTAGTCGGCGTCTCGCGAACGACCTCGAAGCGGGTGACCGGGCTCTGCGTGCCCGCCCAGATCCTGTCCAGGTAGATCGGCTTGAACCGGCCGACGCCGTGCGAGTCCACGCCGCGCTTGTCGGCCGAGACGAGGACGTCGGCGCAGACCGCGGCCTCCTCCGGAGGGACCCCTATCGCCTCGAAGCCGGATCTCATGAAGGCTTCCACTTCGTCGAATGCCCACCACGTCGTCGCTTCTTCCATGTCCTTCTCCTAACGCCCTAAGGCAGATACTCCTCTTCGACTTTCGACATCGAATCGAACAGATTGCGCTTCAGCCGGCTCGAGCCGCCCGTGAGCTCGGCGATCCGCGCGCGCGCTTCGCGGCGCTTGGAGTCGAGTCCGTAGGGGCAGGTGCATGCGGCGGAGCGGAAGCCCTTCTCCTGGGCGAAGGCGATGACCTGCCTCTCCTCGCAGAGGGCGAGCGGGCGGATTATCGATATCGGGTACTTGCGGTAGCGCAGGTTCGGGAGCATTCCCGAGATCTGGCCTTTATACAGCATATTCATCATGAGGGTTTCGACGATGTCGTCGAGATGATGGCCGAGCGCGATCTTATTGAAGCCCTCCGCCATCGCGTAGCGGATGAGCTCGGTGCGCCTCTGCGTCGAGCACCAATAGCAATTCATGCTTCGGCCCGGCTTGAGCCGCCCGATGACCGGCACGTCGATCGACACGGCTTCGATGTCCCAGGAGGCGAGCAGCTCGAACAAGGCGGATTTCTTGCAGCAGGAGCAGAAATCGGTCGCGATGTGTATCGCGCGCAGCCGATACCGCACCGGCCACCAGCGGCGCTTCATGGCGAGGTCGTAGGCCAGGCTCGTCGAGTCCTTGCCTCCCGACACGGCGACTAGCACGGCGTCGCCTTCTTCGATCATCGAGTATCGCCTGAGAGCCGATTCCGTAAGCTTGGCGAGCCGAGTCTCCGATTCTTTCACGCCGGAATGTTAGCCGCCGCGAACGGCCCGAATCAAGTGGCGAGGCGGGAAGGAACGAGGCCCGGGGCGCCCCGAGGGGCGCCCCGAAAGTACTATTTGGAAGCGCCGAGGATGGCGTCTTTGCATGCCTTGGATACGGTGAGCTTGACTGCGGTCTTGGCGGGGATCTTGATCTGCTCGCCGGTCGCCGGGTTGCGGCCGAGCCGGGCCTTGCGCTTGTTGAGCTTGAGGATGCCGAGGCCGGGGATCGCGAACTTTTTGTTTTTCTTGGTCTCCCGATAGGCGAGCTCGACGAAGGCTTCGAGGAAGGCCGCGACCTGCTTCTTGGTCAGGGCGTTCTTCTCGGCGAGCTGGGTAATGATCTGAGCCTTCGTGAGGGCCTTGGGAGCGCTTTCTTTTGCTGTAGCCATCTACGTCTCCTTGGAAAGTTTCGTCTACTATAATACCGCGAGGCCTATAGGCGCAAGCGAATTTCGTGTCGGAGCGCGTTTTATGCCTATAATTTCAGGTTATAATCGAATGCCACGCGATAGAAGTACAGATAGCAACCGCCGTAAACGCGATTCTCGAAGCTCGGCGCCCATTGGGTCGAGGCTGTCCACTGTATCCCCGTCTTGAACTGGGGAAGTATCGCTATGGTCGATTTGTCGCTTATCTTGAAATCGAAGAGGGGCCCGAAGCTCAGGTAGGTGAAGTCCGAACCCCAGCCGCCCGACGCCTCCGTCGATCTGTCGCGGACGGAGCCGAGCCAACCCTGCGTCTGAAGGAGGAACCCTACCGTATCCAGGACGATCGGCATCCGGTAGCCCAGGAAATAGTTCCCGTAAAGCTGCCAGCCGTTGAAGTCCATCGCATTGTCGTCCTCCCAGATCCACGGAGTGTTCGCGTCCGCACCGGTGTACGCCTGGAATTCCGCCTTATCGGAGACGAGGACTACGATATGGTTCCATTCGCCGGGCAGGACGGCCGCGAGGTCGAACTGGAAGGTGCCTTCGACCCAGGCTCGATAGATGAGACCCCCGAAATTCTGAGGCTCGATGCTCCCCTTGTCGTTGATGCCCATTCCGACGAAGCCTATGTCCCAGCCCGTCCCGAGGCCTCCTCCGGCGTCGAGCTTGAGGAAGGCGAGGGGCGTAAGCGTCGCCTGGAAATTCGCATTTAGCGAAACGGGGGAAAATTCGCCCGAGAAATCAAGGGCCAAATTGTTGTCCTTCGTGAGCTCGTCCCCTCCGGCGAGAAAGGGGAAGGTGAGCTTGCGGTCGATGATGCCCTTCAGATCCCCGCCGCCCCACGTGGACCCTGCCTGGCGGGACCCGGCGCTCGGATCGGTGGCGAGGCCGTAGACGATGGGAACGAGACCGCTCGCGTCGACGCCTTCGTGGTAGGGGAATTGGTAATCGCCTTCCACTTCGACGCTCGTCTGCCCCGTGTCGCCTTCGGCGTAGCCGAGCGCGGCGAGCGCCGCGACGGCGGCGGCGAGGCATAGTAGTCGTTTCATCATACCTCCATCGGGCCGACGACTGCCGCCGCGGCTACGATTCCTCGGATCCGGCTTTTTCCGCGGCCGCTTCCTCGTCGGCCCTTGCCTTGTCGGCCTTGACGCTCCTGTAGATCAGGAGGGCGCCGGTCACGATCGCGAGCGGGCCGATGATGGCGAGGACCTTGGAGATTATACCGACCCGGCTGTCGAACTGCGCGCCCAGCGAGAACCCGACGAAGAGCCAGGCCGGAGTCATTATCGCGGCCGCGAAGAAATCATAGAGAATGAAGCGGTGAAGCGGCATCCTGAGGAATCCCGCGCCCATGATCACGGGCGCCCTGAGCCCGACTACGAAGCGCGAGGAAAAGACGATGAAGGGTCCGCGCCGGAGGAAGTATCGCTCGCCGCCGTCGATGCTGCTCGGCTTGATGAGCCTGGCCAGAAGCTTATGGCGGATGATCTTGGGGCCGAAGACGCGCGCGATGAAAAAATAGGCGGTGTCCTGGATGAGGATGGCCGTCAGGGCCACGGCTATGGCGAGGGGAAAGGAGGTCTCGGTCGCGTGCATCGTGACGCCGACGAGGGCGACCGCTATCTCCTCGCATATGGGAAGCGTGAAGCCGAAGAGGAGGAGGAAAAAGAACGCGTAGGGGAGGGGATGCTGCGTTACGAAGCCGGGAAGCACCGAGAACAAGGCATTCACCATCGCCCTCCCGCGACGGAATCTATACTGCCCTTGCGGGCCTGTCAAGTTGACGGATATAATGCGCGATCCGGAGGAACAATGAACTCTGCTCTCCTGACGCTCCAGGAACGAGGATTCATCCAGCAATGCACGGATATCGAGGGTCTCTCCAGGGCGATGGACGAGAGCCCGATAACGTTCTACGAAGGATGCGATCCGACGGGGCCCTCGCTACACATCGGTCACATGGTGCCCTATTTCGCCATCCGGCATCTGCACGAGGCGGGTCATCGCGGCATCGTCCTCATGGGGGGCGGCACGGCCCGCATCGGGGACCCTTCGGGCAAGTCGACGATGCGGCAGATCATCTCCTACGACGAGATAGACGCCAACGCCAAGCTGTTCTTGGGGCAGCTCGACAGATTCCTCAAATTCGACGGCGAGACGCTATATTCCGCGAACAACAAGGATTGGCTCGCCGATCTCAACTATATCGATTTCCTCAGGGACATCGGGCGGCATTTCTCGGTGAATCGCATGCTGTCCTTCGAGGCCTACAAGATGCGCCTGGAGACCGGCCTCTCCTTCATCGAGTTCAATTACCAGCTTCTCCAGAGCTATGATTTCCTGCAGCTCTATAGACGTCACGGCTGCCGCCTGCAGATCGGCGGAGACGACCAATGGGGCAATATCGTGGCGGGCATCGAGCTTATCCGCCGCGTGGAAGGAGCCGAGTGCTTCGGACTGACGTTCCCGCTGGTGACGACCGGCGACGGCAAGAAGATGGGCAAGACGGAAAAGGGCGCCCTCTTCCTCGACCCCGCGATGGTGAGCCCCTATGAGTTCTTCCAGTATTGGCGCAACGTCGCCGATTCGGACGTCGAGCGCTTCCTCCTCATGTTCACCTTCCTGCCCGTCGCGGAGTGCCGCAGCCTGGCGGACAGGAAGGACGCCGGGCTCAACGAGGCCAAGGCCCGGCTAGCCTGGGAGGTCACCGCCCTCATCCACGGCCGGGCCGAGGCCGATAAGGCGCTCGCCGCCGCGAAGGCCGCGTTCGGGGGAGGGGGGGACATGGGACAGGTTCCCTCGAAGTCCCTGCCGCTGGCTGACATCTCGGCCGGGATCGGCGTGCTCGATCTCTTCGTCCTCGCCGGCCTGGCTTCTTCGAAGAACGAGGCTCGCCGGCTCGTCCAGCAGGGCGGGGCGATCGTGAACGAGAGGAAGGTCGAGGACGAGAAGGCGGTCATCGACGCTCCGTGGCTCGATGCCGAGGGCGCCCTGGTGCTTCGAGCGGGCAAGAAGCGGGTGTTCAGGATCGTAGCCTCGCGATGAATCCAGCCGGCGAGGCCTGAACGATGACCCGGAGCGAGTTCTCGGCCGAGCTCGGCGGCATCCAGATGCTCCTGCGCGAGCACCAATACCTGCAATACTCTCCGTCGGGGCGCGCCGAATACGAGCGGAAGGTCCGGACCTGCGCGGAGCAATTCGCCTACCTCGTATTCAGGAAGACGGGCCTGCCCGTCAGGGCTCTGCCGGGCATCGTGCCTATAGAGTCGGTCCGGGACCCGAGCTACGCGGCGGGCAAGTCCATGGCCGAGAGGGCCGCCAAGAGGACGCGCATCCTCGCCCGGAACGCGACGGGCCTGGACCGAGAGTACTATTCGCGATGCGCGGAGGTCTGGGAGAGGGCATGTGAAAAACTCGCCGAGCCCGACGCCGAGTATTGAGCCCCGTCGGCCTCAGTCGTCCCTCGCCTGGAGGTCGGAGGGCACGACCTTGGCCGACCTCGCGTCCGCGTATCTCGCGTAGATCCTGACCTTCCCGGCGGCGATGGCCTTCTTGACGGCGTTCACCTTGGCGACGATGGCCTTTCCGAGCTCGGGATTGAGGTCGGAGAAGGTCACGCCGTCGGATTTGGTGTCGAAGACGATCACCCCGCCCTTGAATGAACCGGTCTTGACGGCTTTTAGCGCATAGAGGGTCGCCGACTCCACTCGCTTGACCATCGAGGTGAGGACTGCCGACTTGCGCCTGGCCGAGTCGTAGATGCCGTCCTCGAACTGGTCCGAGTCGGCTCCGATGGCCCAGACGTTCTTGCCCGCTGCGCGGTATTCCTTCGCCGCGGCGATGGCGCCCGAGCCCGTCAAGCCCGCCGCGGAGAATATGCAGTACGCTCCCGAGTCGTACCAGCTCCTCGCTTCGGCCCTGGCGAGCTCCGGCTTGGCCCAATCGTTCGCGTAATAGTCCGAGATCCCGGCCCCGGGGAGGACGGAGAGGATGCCTTGCGCGTAGCCGACCTCGAATTTCGTCGCGACCGCGCCCGGGATGCCTCCGATGAAGCCGAATCGCGGGTTCTTGACGCCGTCGGCCTTGGCCTTGAGCGCGGCCGCCACGCCCACGAGGTAGGAGCCTTCCTGCTCGGTGAAGGTGGCTTGCATGACGTTGGGCTGGTTGACCCAGTCGACGTCGACTATCAGGTATTTCTGGCTCGGATACTGCGGCGCGACTTCGCCGAGGGCGTCCGCGAAGGCGAAGCCCGTCGTGATGATGAGGTCGTATTTCTCGTCCGAGACCTTCTTCAGGTTCGGAATGTACATATCGCGGGTCCGGGCGGCGACGATATCGTAGGCTGAGCCTTTCTTGGACTGCTTGGCGAGCGTATCGCCGTAGAACTTCAGGATCCCTCTCCACGCGGCCGCGTTGAAGGACCTGTCGTCGATCCCGGAAACGTCCGTGAGGAGTCGGACGCTCGGGTCCGCGGCAAAGGCCGAGGCGATCGAGAAAAGAGAGAGGGCGAAGGTCGCGAGGACTGCTTTCTTCATCCGAGTCCCTCCGCTTGCCGATTGTCGTGCGCCGGTTCCGGCGCGACGCAATCATAGGCTCGGCGGAAATTGGAGTCAAGGCTGGCCTAGATTTCGGCCACGACGTGTCCCTGGTAATACTGGTCGCGAAGGGCGACGACCTGCCTGTCCGCGAGATAGTCGTCGAAGGTCGCGCCGCGGTCTATCACCCCGCGAGGGCATATCTCGACGATCCGGTTCGCGATGGAGGCGACGAACTCGTGGTCGTGGCTCGCGAACAGGAGCACGCCGTCGAACTCCATGAGGCCGTCGTTCAATGCCGTGATCGCTTCGAGATCCAGGTGATTCGTAGGCTCGTCAAGGATGAGGCAGTTCGCGCCCGAGAGCATGAGCTTCGACAGGAGGCAGCGCACTTTCTCGCCGCCCGAGAGCACTCTGACCGGCTTGAGGGCCTCGTCGCCCGAGAAGAGCATGCGCCCGAGGAAGGAGCGGATGTAGGTCTCGTCGTCGGATGCGGTATAGCGGCCGAGCCATTCGGCTATGGACAGGTCCGAGTCGAAGAGCGTCGTATTGTCCTTTGGAAAATACGATCGCGAGATCGTCTGGCCCCAGACGATCTCGCCCGACTCGGGCTCGTCCTCGCCGGCCAATATATGGAAGAGGGCTGTCTTGGCGATGTGCTCCTTGCCTACGAAGGCGATCTTGTCCCCGCGGTTGACCGTGAGGTTGAAATCGGCCAGAACGACCCTGTCCTCCACGGTTTTGGAAACGCCGGCGACCTTGAGGACATTGTTGCCTACGTCGCGATCGGGTTTGAAGCCGACGAAGGGGAAGCGCCTGGACGAAGGCACGAAGTCGTTGAGCTCGAGCTTCTCGAGGATCTTCTTCCGGGAGGTGGCCTGCTTGCTCTTGGAGGCGTTCGCCGAGAAGCGCTGGATGAATTCCCTGAGGTCCTTGGCCTTGTCCTCGTTCCGCCTCTTCAGGTCTTTCTGCTGCTGTATGAGGATGCGGGTCATCTTGTGCCAGAAGTCGTAATTGCCCGAATACATCCTCATCCTGCCGTAGTCGATGTCGACGGTATGGGTGCAGACGGCGTTGAGGAAGTGGCGGTCGTGCGAGATCACGATGACGATGTTGGGAAATTCGATGAGGTACTCCTCGAGCCAGGATATCGAATCGAGGTCGAGGCCGTTCGTGGGCTCGTCGAGGAGGAGCATGTCGGGCGTACCGAAGATGGCTTGGGCGAGGAGGACGCGCACCTTTATGCCCTCGTCGACCTCGCGCATCTGCTTTCCGTGGTAGCCCTCCGCGACGCCCAGTCCCGAGAGGAGGACGGCGGCCTGGGCCTCGGCCTCCCACCCGCCGAGCTCGGCGAACTCCGCCTCCAGCTCGGCCGCCCGTATCCCGTCGGCCTCGCTGAAGTCGGCCTTCTCGTAGAGGGCGGCGCGCTCGGCCCTGACGTCGTGGAGCTTGGGCCAGCCCATGATCACGGCTTCGATGATCCCGCGGTCCTCGAACGCGAAGTGGTCCTGGGCCAGGACGGCCATGCGCTTGCCCGCTCCGATGGAGATCTCGCCCTTATCCGGCCTGAGCTCGCCCGATAGAAGCTTCAGGAAGGTGGATTTGCCGGCCCCGTTGGCCCCTATGATCCCATAGCAGTTCCCGGGGGTGAATTTGAGGCTGACGTCCTTGAAGAGGAAGCGATCGCCGAAGGCGAGCGCGAGGTCGGTTACGCTTATCACGGTACTGCATTATTCGCATATCGACGGCAAGGTATTCAAGGGGATCGCCTGCGTTCGGGACGCGAGGTGCCTCATCCGTCTCCTCGCCCTCAAGCGCTCTCGACCTTGAAGGCCCGGAGGCAGGAGGCGGCCAGGTCGATCGGGTAGACCGCCTCGCCGTCCCGCGCGAAGCCCCGCGGAGGAGGTTCGCCGTCGATCCCGGCCAGCCTGCTCGAGCCCGCGACGATGATCTCCACAGGGGTGCCGCGCGGAAGGAAAGACTCCACGATGAAGGCCCCGTTGTCGTAGACGAAGAGGCCGACGCCCGCGGGGGCCGAGATCCGGACCGGCAACTCTCCGGTCAGCCGCTTCCGGATGCGGTCGCAGGCCTCCACCGGCAGCTTGTACAGATCGGTGAAGCGCTCCGGGACGTTGAGGATCAGGAGACAGCCCGCTGAATACTCGGCCTCGATGAAGACCGGAGTGCCGTTCTCCGCGCCCAGGGCGCCGATTGCCGCCCACGAGTCGTTGGTCCTGTAGCGGAGCTTCGGGAAGAGGATGGGCTCCTCGAGCCGGGAGTACTGCCTGAATCCGCATCCGAGCATATCGGTCGCGATCCTGTCGGCCTGGAACGCGCCGCCGACCTCGATATCGACTATGTCGCGCAGCCCCCGGTCCCGGAGGCGAGAGGCGAGGGCGCTCGTGATCATCACCGTCCGGCCTTTCTTCAGCAACGCCTCGATCCTGGGGAGGATATCGGGGTCAGCGGCGGCGCTCTCCGAGAGGATGAGGGTCGCGGCCTCGTCCGGGAAGAAGGGCGTCGGCTCGAGGGGGATTCCCATCATGCCGAGTGCCGGCAGCATATAGTTGTCGCCCGCCGAATTGAAGGGCTTGTAGCAGGCGATGCCCCGCGGATCGCCCAGCTCCCCGGCGAGGCGGTCGAACTCCTCGAAGGCGAAGCCCGCGAGGGGCACGAACCGGCGATACTGCCCGAGGAGCGCGCCGAGGCAGAACAAGGTAGCCTCGCGGGCCTTCGCGAAGAGGGTCAGGTAGGCCTGCTCGAGATAGGAATTGAGGTTGTACGAGCAATCGAAGGGATCGAACCATCCGCCGCCGTTCCTTCCGGGCGAGGCGTTCTCGAGGTAGCGCATCAGGAAGTAGGAGAGGTAGCGAGGGAGATTCTGCTGGGTCAGCGCCGGGTCTCGAGTCTCGGTGCCGGTATATATCGATCCGTGGATCTCGCGCTGGTCGCGGAGGTTGTAGCCGGTGAACTGGTAGTCATCGTACCAATTGGGGAACTTGATGACGATCCTACATTTCGGATTCGCCTCCCGCGCCTTGCGGACGATCAGCTCCGAGACTTCCTTCATCTTCTGGGTACGGTACGCGTCCCAGGGGCGCGCTCCCTTCTCCGCGATGCAGGAGTCGCACTTGCAGTTCGTAAAGAAGAAATCGTCCAGTATCACCTCGTCGAAGCGGACGGCGGCGAATTCGATTATCCCGACCAGCTCGCCGACCCGATCGGCGCGGCTGTAGCAGAAGGACTTGAAGCCCCGGGACGCGTCGCCTCTCGCGTTGACGGTGACGCCGCCGGAGCACGAGATTCCCTTCTTCCTGAAGAAGTCCCCGGCTGCCGCGATCTGAGCCTCGGATGCGAACCTCTCGCCGCGATACGTCTCGAGGTAGACCTTATCCACATGGACGTGGCTCTCGATAAAGCCGAACTCATCCTGGAAGCGGTTCCAATCGCGATCCTGCACGTCGTTGACCTTGCAGTATATCGCGGTCGTGAAATGGGAATAGCGCATGCCGGGTGCTCCTGGTCCCGGATTATACAGCAGAGCCTCGCTTATGGCTCCATCCGCACCCGCGAATGTCTCGCCCATCCCTTCATGGTTTCTTGAACGGCCCGAGGGCGGGTCCTATAATGAATGCATGAGGCATGACCATCCGCAACTTTAGTCTCCTCGTGGCCATGGCCGCTCTGTATGCGATCGGGCCTTCCTGGAGCCTTAGGGCGGATGAACTCTTCACCGGCCGGGGAGGAGCGCTCGAGATCAAGGACTACCTCCTGCTTGAATCGCCGCGCGCGGAGCGCAGCCACCTCGACCTATCCGCCGCGACTCCGGGCGTTCGCCGATACTCGGGCGGGAAACTCCCGTCGGAGTCGGCCGTGTCGCCGAGGATGTATACCTTCAAGGCGGCATTCCGGATCGATCCGTCGTGCAAGGGCAGCGATCTCTCCCTCCGCATGGGCCTCTCCGAGTATCCGTTCCGCCTTTACCTGAACGGTGTCGAGATTTTCTCCAAGGGCCGCTATGAGAACGGCCACTACAACTCGAGCCTTCGGGCCGTCGATGCGGTTTACCTTTCTCCGGACCTGCTTCGCTATGGGTCGGAGGAGAACGAGCTCGTGCTGGAGGCCTACCCCATGTACGAGAATTGGGGTCTCGATCGTATCTACGTCGACCGAAGGGCGGCCGTCGACGCGGCGGTCTTCCTGCGCAACTTCATCGGGATCAACCTTATCCAAGGCGCCTTCCTTCTCGTCTTGATCATAGGTCTGTATTTCGTCGCGCTCTTCTTCGCCGAGCGGCGCAAGTACGGCAAGCAACTCATCTTCAGCCTGTTGTGCGCGTCGTTCTGCCTCTCCTATTTCAATGTGACTTTCCACTACGACGCCGACGACGAGGTCCTGCTGGAGGCGCTGTCGAAGGGCGGCCTCGTCTTGCTGTCGTCCCTGATGGTCGTGTTTTGCTGCGAGTTCACCTCGGTCTTGAACAAAGGCCGGATCTTTCCATTCGCGTCCATGGCTCTCGGCCTCGTCGCCGCGGCCCTCGTGATGACTCGACAGTCGAAGGAGGCCGTACTCGGGTGGTTCGGCGTCGCGATGAACTGCCTCATAGTGCCCCAGGTCGCGGTCGACATCGGCATTCTCGGCTACGCCCTCGTCAGGAGGGGCGATCGAAGCGTGGTCCCCCTGCTTGCCGCCTTCGGCGTCGTCATCGTCGCCGCGGGCAGCGACGTCGTCCACCTCAACGCGGCTGTCCTTCCATACGCCTGGTTCGCGGCCTATGGCTACCTCGCCGTGGTGGTCGCGATCTTCTCGACTCTCGTCAAGGAGCAGAGCGACCTCGTCGCGGCCAATGCGAGCCTGCGCGCCGAGGTCGCCGCCCGAATCAAGGCCGAGGAGATAGAGGAAAAGCTGAGCAGGAGCGAGCAGCGATACACCGATCTCCAGGAAAAAGCCGCCGACGGCATCTTCCTCCTGGACGAGAAGGGCAATTTCCTCATGGTGAACAGCGAGATCTGCGAGATGCTGGGATACTCGCGCGAAGAGCTGCTCGGGATGAGCATCCTGGACACTTATCCGAAGGAGTCGCGGGACGAGGGCGGGGCGCGGATCGAGAGGGTGAATTCGGGCGAAAAGCTGCGCTTCGAGAGGATGATGAAAAGGAGGGACGGGTCCTGCTTCCTCGTCGAGATGAGCGCGGGGAGGCTGGCGGGCGGCATGCAGCAGGCGATCGCCCGCGACATCACGGAGCGTAAGCGGGCCGAGGAGCTCATGAGGACCTCCCTCGCCGAAAAGGAGATGCTCCTGCGCGAGATCCATCATCGCGTCAAGAACAATATGCAGGTGATCTCGAGCATAGTATCGCTCCAGAAATCGTCCTTCCGGGACGAGACCGACAGGAGAATGGTCGGAGACACCCAGGCCCGCATCCGATCCATGGCCCAGCTCCACGAGCTGCTCTACGGCTCCAAGGACCTTTCATCCATCGATCCCGCGGAATACCTCAGATCCATCGCCGGCGAGATCTCCCTGAGCTACGGGAAATCCCGAATCCGAGTGGAGGCGCAATCCGACGCCATGCCCATCGATGAAGCCATGCCCTTCGGACTCGTCGCGACCGAGCTGTTGACCAATGCCGTCAAGTACGCGTACCCGCCGGATGAAATGGGCGATATACTAGTATCCTACACCCGAACGGACGCGGAGAGGAGACTCGAGGTGCGCGACTTCGGCGCGGGCCTGCCTCCCGAAATCGATCCCGCGGCGTCCGCTTCGCTGGGCTTCACTTTGGTCCGTTCCCTCGTGGAGCAGATCGGCGGGCGGCTCTCGATAGCCGAGGCGAGACCGAATGCGCGCTTGCCCGGTCTCCGCGTCGTCCTAGCCTTCCCCGAGCCCTCCCGAGGCAGGAAATAACGGGAGCCGAGCCCCGCTAGACGATCTTGCGGCTACGTGGTATCGAAGACGGGTGGCGAGTCCTCCATCTCTTCCCGAGCTCCTCCTCCCCGCCGGCGGATTCGATCAGGCGATCGCGGCCATCGAAGGCGGCGCCGACGCCCTCTATTTCGGCTTCGCCGATTTCTCGGCCCGCAAGCAAGCCAGGAATTTCGATCGGCTGGAGTATAGGCGGCTTTACCGTTTCGCCCGAGAAAAGGGCGTGAAACTCTACGCGGCAATGAACACGGTCATCCTCGGGGACGAGATCGAAGGGGCGGCGAGGCTTCTCGCCTTCCTGGGGCGCTTCCCGCCCGACGCTGTGATCGTCCAGGACTGGGGACTCGCCAGGATGATCAAGGAAAGGCACCATCGCATCGCCATACACGCTTCCACTCAGGCGGCCGTCCAAGGAAGCGCCGCGGCCGGCGTCGCGCGCGAGCTGGGCGCGTCCAGAATAGTCTTGCCGCGCGAGACGAGCCTGCCGGAGATGAGGCGGATTCGCGAGGAGGAGCCGGGCCTCGAGTACGAGGCTTTCGTCCACGGCGCCCTGTGCTATTCGTTCTCCGGGCTCTGCCTGGCCTCGGGCCTGGTCCTCGGCAGGTCGGGCAACCGGGGCGAGTGCGCCCAGCTGTGCCGATCGTATTACACCGCCGAAGGCGGCGCCATTTCTGGTCGCACCGGCTACTGGTTCTCCTGCCGCGACCTCGACTTAAGCGAGAGGGTCGGGGAGCTCGCGGCGGCCGGCATCTCCAGCCTGAAGGTCGAAGGAAGGATGAAGTCCCCCGAATACTGCTACGCCGTGGCTTCTCTCTATCGCGGCCTGATCGACCGTCTCGGCGGCGATGGCCCGGGCGAGGACGAAATCGCCGCGAGGCGCGAGGCCGCTCGCATCGCCTTCTCGCGATCGCCCACCGAAGGCTGGATAGCCGAGCGCGGCGGCGCGTCCCTTCTAGACGCCGCCTACCCCGGCCATCGGGGAGTCCCGGCGGGACGGGTCGTGTCCAACGATAGCGGGAGCCTCGTCGTGATCCTCGAAGGAGCTTTGGGACTCCGGGACGGCCTCCTCGGCTTCGAGCGCGGCGACCAATCTCGCCCCGTCGGATTCTCCGCGCTGGAGCTCCGAGACGAGCGAACGGGTCGCGAGCTCGTGCGCGCAAGAGCCGGTTCGCGAGTGGCCCTATCCGCTCGGTCCGACGGGCGCCCGTGCGAAGGGCTCCGCCCGGGCGACGAGCTCTATCGCGTCTCCGCGCGCGAACTCGACCGCAAAGCCCCCAGCCCTGAGGAATACGAAGCGGCGAAACAGGATTTGCCCCTCCGCCTCGTCTTCGGCGCCTCGGGCCTCGAGGCGGAGCTCGGGCTTCCCCATTTCGACGGCAGCCGCGACTCCGCGACGGTCGATACGGAATGGGCCAAGATCGAGGCCGATCGCCCTCTGCCGCTGGACATGGCTAAATCGGCGGCGGGCCTCGAGAAGGCGCTCGCCTTGTTCAGGCAATCGGGCGACGCCGACTTCGTCCTCCTTCCCGAGATCGAAGCCGCGGCTCGGACGGACATCGCGCCCGGCCTCGACGGCGCGCCTCGATCCTGCGCCGTTTCCGAGCTCTTCATCCCCCCGTCGGTCCTGAAAAGGGAAAAGAACCGGATCTACGCCCGCGCCGCGGAACTCATAGGCGAAGCCGAGCTCGCGTACGTCCGAGACTCCCCGGCCTTTAGCGAGATCTCGACTCGGGCGAGGGTCGCCGGCCGGACTGGACTGCCGGCCCCGCCCCCGCGCGCCGCGATCGTATTCCCACGGGAGGGGCTGCATTGCGGCATGCCCTTCGCGACAGCCCGCGATCTCGCGAGCGGGGAGGCCTTGCCCGTCTGGGGCGGTCGATCCTGGTTCCCCCTCGCCCCTCTGGTCGCGGATCGGGAGAGATATACCCGCCTCGCCATCGAGCGCGCCGCCGCCGAGTTGGGCGCGGGAACGTATCTCGTCCTGGGGCTCGGCGCCCTGCACCATCTGCCCATAGCCAGGGAGCTGAGAAGGATGTTCCCCGACGCGGGCGCGAGGCTCTCCTTTTTCCTGGACTTCAACCTCTATATCGCGAACGATCTTTCCTTCGCGAGCTTTTCCGCGCTGCTCCCCGGCATCGAATTCGCCTACCGCTACATCGAGACCGAGGGGAACGACGGCTTCGAGGCTGCAGGCGCCGGGCTCGCGCCCTGCGGCCGAGGCTTCGAAGCGCCGCTTTTCCAAAGCCTCGGCTGCCTGCTGAAGCACCATCTGGCAGGGGGCGTCTGTCCGAATCCTTGCGGAAAGTCCTGGTCGGCTGTCTTCACCGACCGCGATAGACGCTATCGGACTATAGTCGAGGATTGCGTGACGACCCTCTTCAGGATCGAAGGGGAGGAGAGAGGCATCATATGAGATCGGAGCGGATCGTACGCTTGCCCTACCTGCATGACCATCATTCGCACGTGAGCCTCTACGCTTCGTTCGAAGGCCTGCCGGATTTATCCGGCCTCGATGGAAGGGCCGCAATGAATCTTCTCGACGGCCTGCCGGGCGATAGGCTCAACCTGGTCAAGGGCTGGAGGACGGATAGGCTCCCCTTGGCTTCGCGATCGGCCGCGGTCGAGTTCGCGGAGCTTCCGCCGGCGATCGTCGTCAATTCGAGCCTCCACGGCTACGCTCTTTCCGATAGGGCGCTGCCCTTCGTGTACGAGCTCTGGCCCGAATTCGCCGAGAAGGCTCGCGATCCCGCCTGGGGCGAGCGCAATCTTCCCCGGCTGTTCTCGTTCTACGTCCGAGTGGCCGGCCTCGACGCCGGGAAGCTCGCGAAATTCATGACGAAGATGGAAGAACTCGGGATAGGTTCCCTCGAGGACATGACGCTCGCCGGGGAAGAGGCCCTCGCCATCGAGTCAGGCTCGCCTTTCGCCGGCAGGATCCTCTCCTGGGCTACGCCCGAGGTCTATCGCTCCCTGTCGGAGGGCTCGCGGAAGAGCTGCGCCGGCATCAAGATATTCCTCGACGGTTCGCTCGGGGCGAGGACTGCCGCCCTCGATGAGGCTTTTTCCGGCGGCGAAGCCGGCAGTCTCGTCTACGACGACGGGGAACTATCCGCTCTGCTCGCCGAGATCGCTTCCTTCCGCACGGGAATCGCGATGCACTCGCTGGGCCGCCTGGCCATTGCCCAGGCCCTTCGCAGTCTCGCCGCCTTGAGGAAGGACGGCGTCGAGTTCCCCTCGGTCCGGCTGGAACATGTCCAATTCATGAGTCTCGAGCAGGCGAAGAGCTGCAAGGATTCCGGCATTACTCTGTCCATGCAGCCCAACTTCAATGCGGATTCTTGCGACTACGCGGACAGGCTCGGTCCGCGGCACCTGGCGGAGAACGATCCCTTCAGGATGCTGATCGACGAGGCAGGCTTCGTCCCGGGGGAGGACCTGCTGTTCGGCTCGGACGGCATGCCGCACGGACCCGAGTTCGCGCTCCGCTGGGGCCTTTTCCCGTATTACGACGGACAGATCCTAACCTTCGAGGAACTCGCGGCGGGCTTTGGGGCGGCACGGGGCAAATCGGGCGAGGGAAGCGCTTTCGCCCTCGATGGAGAGGCGAGGACGGTCGGGCGAGTCCGTCAGGGCTGAAGGTCCCCGACGAAGAATTGGGATTCGTCTTCGGGAAACGCCATTCTCTTGCGCGCGATGCGCTGGGGAATGGTGAAGAAAACGGCGCGGGACTGGGAACCCAGCTTACCGCCGGAATCGAAGAGCATCGTCCGGATCTTGGCCCTGTTGCCTTCCATGCCTTCGATGCGGGAGCGCAGGAGAAGGGGACTCGCCTCGACGCGAACGGGATTTAGGTAGTCGATCTCCAATCGCTCGGTAAAGCCCGCCGTGGAGAGTTTCACGAATACGACCCACGAGGCGATCTCGTCGTGCAGCGTCGCCTGGATGCCGCCGTGCAGGATGCCTCCGTATCCCGCGAATCTGGCGCCGGCCTCCCAGGAAGAGACTATTTCGTCGCCGTCTTCCGAAAAGCTCATCTTGAGGCCCTGTTCGTTGTCGGGCGAGCAGCCGAAGCAGCCGTAGCCGACCCTATTCACGAATGGATTGCGGATGCGACGCACTTGTTCCTCCGACGGGATAGTAGCAAGGGTCGAAACCGCGGGTCAACGCCGGCGAGGACGCTCGCGGCGTCTCGCCGGAGCTTTATCGACGAGGCGCGCATCCTCTCGCGCCTGGATTTTCCCGGTCGTTCGACCGATACTTGAGGAGACGTAGGAGTCGCTCGGGCATGCGTGAGCTTGGACTGAATAAAAGAGCCACCGATCTCAGGAAGAGACGCGGAGCGAGGAAGCGAGCGCGGGGGTCTGGTACCGCCTCGATCGCTCGAGGACGCGACTCGGCGGGCCCGCGCGAAGGCTCAGGACTCGCGCGGGCGATCCAGCTGCGCGCCAAGCTGAGCCAGGTCGGAGGCGAACCGCCCTCGCAAGCCGGCATCAGCGCGGATGATCGCAGGGAAATCCAGGATCAGATCGAGAAAGTCTCTCGCCGCAACCGAATCTCCGCCCGGCCCGAGGATTTCCTGGTGCGACCCAGGCGGAAGGGATTCGTTTTCCCCCTGGTCGTGAACCTTCTGGCGATCGCGGCGACCGCCGGGGCGGTGCTGCTCCTTTCCTACGTTTTCCGGCAACGCGACATCGCCATCGCCAGCACTTCCTTCGCCCTGGACACAGCCGAGGGGAAGCTCCTGCAAGAGCTCAAGCGGGATTCCGATTCCAAGCTCGAGGAGAAGGACAGGGCGATAAACGAGATACGGGGCCGGCTCTCGTCCCTCGACAAGGAGAAGAACGATCTCGCCGCCAGCATCGATCAGAAGATAAAGGCTCGGGAAACCGAGCTGCGCTCGAAGCTCCAGGACGAGTTGGATGCCGAGAGGAGGAGACTGGCCGACCAAGGCGTCTCCTCGAGCGTCCTCCAGGCGAGGATCAAATCCTTCGAGGCCGACAGGACGACCGTCCTCGACAAGCAACTCGCCGACGCGCGCAAGTCGGCCGACTCCGAAAAGGCGGCGGCCGAGGACAGGTTCGATCAGCTGAGAGGGGAGTATCAGAAGAGCATCATCGACCTGGGCGAGGAGCGCAAGCGGATACAGGATGAGGCCAAGGGCCGCGAGGACGCGCTTCGGGCCTCGTTGGACGAGAAGACGAGAGAGCTCGAGAATCAGAGCGCGGCTGCCGCGGTCGGACTCGCGAAAGCCCGCGCGGAACTCGGCAGTCTCGAGGAGCAAAGGTCGCGGACGCAGTCCGAGGACGACCGGATCCTCGGTTTCTACGGGACTATACGCTCGGCCCTCAGGGACAGGCGCTACGCCGATGCGGCTGACAGCGCCGCATCGCTCGCTTCCTACCTCGCCGATCCGAGCCAGGCGGCCGATCCCGCGACGCAGGGCCGGCGGGACGCGGATCTCTTCGTAGCCGAGACGCTCGGGACTTACGCGCGCTCCGAGCTCGAGAGCGCGTCCGCCGATGCCGACAGGCTCCTGGCCCAAGCCGGCCTTCTCGCCGCGGCGCGCGAGGCCGCGGCCGCGGCCCAGACGGCCCTGAAGAACGGCGATGAGGCTCTGGCCTCGTCGAAATACCTCGAAGCGCTCGGCAAGGTCCCCGAGATACTCGCCGCGCACCAATACTTCATCGATCAGATCCAGGCGGCCGAAGCCCAGCGACGCGCGAGACTCGAGGAGGCGCTTTCGGCGGCCGGAGGGGCTTTCGAATCCGGCGACCAGGTCGCCTCATCGGCGCATTATTCCGAAGCGCTCGCGTACCTGCCGCTGAACGACTCCGCGCGGAACGCGCTCATGACGCGCCTGGGCCAGCTGGCCGTCGCCGCGGATGCGAAAAGCCGCAAATCCGCGGATACGGCCGCAGCTCGTCCCATGCTCGCCGCCGCCTCGGCTCGCCTGGCGGCGGAGGATTGGCCGGCGGCCGTTTCGGGCTATATAGGCCTGATAGCCTCCTATCCGGAGGCCGATCAGACCGCCGATGCGCTCAAAGGCATCGATCAGGCGCGACTGGGGATGGAAAGGTCGGCCGAGGCTCGGGCGGAGAGCTCGGCCGCCGAGATCCAGGCGGCGCGGAAGGACCTCGCGGATGCCCAGTCGGCGGCCGGGGAAGAGGCATCGAGTCTGAGGTCGGACATCGAGGACCTGAAGAAGCAGCTGGCCGACGCCCAGGCTAAGACGGCGCAGGCGGCGAGCGCGGCCAATCCGGCAATCGATACGGCGGCCCAAGCGGCTCAGGATGGTAAGACCGCGGAGCTCCAGGCGGAGGTCGAGCGCCTGAAGGACGAATCGGCGAAGGACGCGGCTGAGTTCGAAAAGGACAGGGCAGGGGCGGCCAAGTACGATGCCTTGATATCGAACTACCGGAGCTACCTCGAAAGCGAGTCCAAGACTCGGGGAAAGGGGGGGCAGGACGCGAGTCTCGCGGGCCAATCGAGCCTCTACGACTTCCTGGGGGGAAGCGAGGTATCCGAGGCCTTCCCCGGACTGCGGGACAAAGTCGCTTCGTTCCAGGACGCGGCCCGGACGGAGCTTCTCGACGCCTTCCCCAGCGACGCGTCCGAGATAGTGCAACAGGCCCTGGCCTTCAAGGACAAAGCGGCGCTCGGCGCCTACTATGCGTCTAAGCGCGATGTCTACGAGAAGAGCGGCAACAAGCTCATGGTCAATTTCCTCGATGCCGTCTCGAAGGTCGTAGATTAGCCCGAAGCTCGATGCGTCAATCGCCCAGAGCGGGGACCGAAGCGCTTTTCAGCGCCCAGGTCTTGGCGGCGATGCTGCCCTGGTTGCTGGACTGCGTCGTAAGCACCTGGGTGAAAAGGGCGCATATCTGACCATTGACGCTGAATTCCTGCTCGAAGCGGAGATTGCCGGCGGCAAGCTTGAAGACTTGGTTGCCGGCCTTGTCGAAGGCGTACATGAATAGGTCGTCCTGCGCCAGTATCAGGGCTTGCTGAGACAGGATGCCGACTATGGGGGCTTTGATCGAGGGAAGTACCGAAGGCGCCTCGGCCAGTGTCGCGGCCGCGCCCGCGCCCGAATCGGGCCAGCGGTAGCAGGTCTCCCTTCCCTCTGGGCCCGTGTACGCGCAGAGATAGAAATCGTTCTGCAGGCGGAAGAATCTGGATCCTATGTTTACGCCGATGCCCGGTCCCGCCACGGTGTAGGGGCCGTCCGTGGACGTCGACCCGAGAGCGTCGTAGCTGACGCCGAAGCGCTGGAGGGACAGGCCGGCCGGGTCCCAATAAAGGAGCTCGATGTCGTCCGCGCTTCCGTTCGGGTCGAGGACGCTTCCGGCGGCGACCAGGTAGGATACCGTGGACAGCCCGGAGGGAGAGACGCCGAGAGGTCCTCCGACGAGACTGCACGAAGGATCGGCGGGGTCGCGATAATAGAGTTGGAGGTCGAGGTCCTTCGAGGAGCTGTTGCCGTTCAGCCCGAGGAGGAGGACCCTTGCGGCGTAATCCGCGCTCACGCCGGCGGCGACGGCGACCGTTCCGGCCCCGAAGCCCTGGGACCCTCCCATGCTGCCGCCCACCAATGGGGATCCGGCGGCATCGGCCTGTCCGAAATAGCTGACGGAGATATTGCCGGTCTGCCTTTGGACGAGTAGGCCGCAATCGAGGGCCGAGAACCTGCCGGGCAGGAACTCGTAGGCGCCGCTCGGGGTTCCGGAGTTCCATCCTATGGGACCGATCTCGCCGCTCCAGCTGGCGATTCCCGCGAGTTTCTGCGAGAGCGCCGCGGAGGCGGACAGACTCTCGTTGTAGATAGGCGTCCAGCAGGCGACCAGGGAGAGCGCCGGGAGCGCCGCAGCCGCGATGCGCGACATCGCCGAAAGGACCTTCATAAGTATATCCTCAAGCCGAGTCTGGGAACCGGGAACTCGGCGAGCCACCCGGGGTGGCCCGGAAACCAGCCCGGGCCCGAGACGACGGCATCTCCGCCGCCCGACCCGCGGGAGGCCAGCATCAGGTCGACGAGGGCGTAGGGGTAGAAGATTCCGCCGAGCTCGAAGTAGAGCTTGGCTCCCGTCTCCCGGCCCCACTCCGCGCCGACGAGGGGGAAGATCCCGACCGGCGCTATCGGGTCGACGAAGAAGGCCTGATAGCCGGGCATATCCAGCCGCAGGAACGCGTCCGCGGCCGCGTAAAAGCGCAGATTCCTGTCCGGGTCCTCGAAGTAGGTCCCGATTCCGCCTCCCGTCTGGAGGAGGGAGAAGCTCGAGAACGATGAAGGCTCCGGGTACTCGCCGTCGTCGTTCTGGAAGTCCAGGCCCCCGAGGAATTGCGTGATAGTCACTCGGACGAAAAGGCGCTTGCCGATGAGGTATGCCGCCCTGGCCTCGGGGAAGGAAAGACCGTAAAGGGACAGCTCGGCTGTCCAAGCGGGCGGCCTCGTCATCGGCAGCTCGATGCGAGTGAGCGGCGCCTCGATGTAGGCGCTTCCGCTCGCGTCGAGATAGCCGGGAGAGCGGGCCTTCCATGGAACGATGGCGGGCAGACTCATCGCAATCTCGACCTGACCCGCCGGCGGCATGGAGAAAGTGCTGCCGAATCCTTCGACGCGGACGCCCGGCGGAGCCGCGACGATCACGACCTCGCGCGGCAGAGCCTCGATCGCGGGCCCCATATCTTGCACGAGTTCCGTCCAGAAGGACGAGACCAGATCGCGAGGGCCGGGCGAGGCTTTCTCGAAGAAACCGGCGCGCAGCTCGAGGCCGCCCTTCGAGGCTACATAGCGCCAGTCGACTCGGATGCCCTCGCCAGTCGGAGATCCGGACACGGATAGCGCGATCGGGCACGATGATCTGGCTGCGTCCGCGGCGAGATCGTCGCCGCCGCTATCGTGGCGAAGCACGGCGGCCGCTAAGGGAGAAGCGGCGAGCGCCGCCTCCAGGGAATCCCTCAATGCGGCCCCGCCGGCGATTCCTTCAGCCGCCAAGGAGACCATGATGCGCTCGGCGTCGATGTCCTGGGCCGAGGCGCCGAGGGCCAGGAGGACCGCGACCGCGACGCAGAACGTCTTCTTCATCACCACCAGGTCCTCAGCCTGTAGAATCTGCCGGATCCGCCGTCGAAGTAATACCAGTATTTGCCCGAGGTCTCGAAATAGAAGAGGGCGCTCTGGTTGTCGCTCATGGAATATCCGTCGATTTGGCCTCCCGGGCCGAGGGGATAGCGGCTGAAGCTGAGATTGTTGCCGTTGCCGTGAGTCAGCGACACGATGCCGTTCTCGGTGATCCATGCATCGACCCCCGAGCTGCCGTTGACGCTCCCGTTGGACGAATCGACCCCGATCCCCGATGTCGATGTAACGCCCGCCGTGTCGAGGAGGTCGGGGCTTGCCGCGGCCATGGCGGAGGCAAAAGTCGGGAAGTCCTTGAAGGTCTCGGCGAGCACGACGTTCTGACTGCCCTGTCCGAGGAAGAAAAGGAGGCATACGCGACCGTCGCCGAGCACGGCGACGCGGGCGAGGCTCCATGTATCCGTAGCCGAGCCTATTTGATGGGTTTCCGTGGAGCCCGGACTCCAGCTCGCGGAATAGGCGTCCATGTGGAGGAGGTTCGAGGAGTCCGACGGCGACGTATAGATGAGGTAGTTGACGGAGGCGGAGCCGTCCGCGATGAGCCATGCGCCGATGGATTGAGGACTGATGCCGGTCAAATTCGAATTGAGATTGAGAGTGCCCGCGTCGAAGCTCTGCGCCCAGATTCTGATGTTTCCGTCGACGTCGAAGTTCGTCGACAGGACTCCGCCGCTCGTCGGAAGCTCGAAATTCTTCAGGTCGAGCGTATCGTAGCCCAAGGCGCCCACGAGGCTGTCGTTGCCGAAATCCCCCTGTACGAAGACGTAGGCGTTCGCGGTGCCGCCCGTGCCCGGTACCGCGACGCTGATCGCGTTCAGGCCGTTCAGCGTCAGCCCGTCGTTCGTCTGCAGAGCGGCCCTCAGGTTCACCCATGCCACCGCCTTTTGCATGAAGTCGCCGTAGGGGTCCCCGAGAAGGAAGGAACAGCCCGCGAAAGCGAGGGCCAGGGCGGAAAGCCCGAGAGCGGCGCCGATCGACCGGGTCAACCGCATCCTAGAACCTCCAAAGCAAGCCCGCCGAGAGATCGGGGGTCCCGTTCCCGATCCAACCGACACCGAGGAGACCTGATGGGCTGATCGAGTACGATCCCCGCACCGAGAACCAGAGTGTAGGCCCCGTCTTGAAGCGGTACTCGAAGAACCCCTCTATGGGGATTATCGCGACATCCACGAAGACCGAGCTGTCGGAGGTCGGAGAGGCGGCGGGGCTGAAGCTGAGCAGGAAGCCGCATCCGATGCAGGCTCCGAGCCTGAACGGAGATTGAGGAGGGAACAGCAGATAGGATCCTATGCCTTCCCAGGTCTCGGCATGAACGAGGGGAATCGATCCGGGCGAGAAATCATAGCCCGCGAAGATCCTCTCGTTGACGAATATGAAATTCCAATCGGGCCTCATGAAGATTCTGTACGTAGCGCCCAGCCCCAGCAGCCTGCCGGGTCCGGTCCCTATGAGCAGGTTTCCCCTGTCGGCTTTTCGGAGGGCCGGGACCGAGATGCTCGGCGCCTCGTCTCCGAGCACTACCGGCACTTCGATCGGAAGCCTGTCTTTGGCGACGATGCCGATAATGACCTTCGTGCCTTTCTCGAAGGGAACGTAGGGGAGGAGGAGCTCGCCGTCCCGGATGGTGCCTGCCGCCCGGGAACCCGTGCCGGCCTGGCCGCCGATATATACGGAGGCGCCTTCATCGGGCGAGGAGACGGATATGCGGTACTGGACCGGACCGCCTCCGGGCTTCCGCGCGGAATCGCGATAGGCGGCCGTCTTGGCGGCGATCGCCTTCGCGCCGTCTTCGATCAGGGGCAGGGCGGTGAGGCCGGCATAGGCCGAAAAGCCGGCAGAGGCGACGAGGGCGTTTTCCTGCGCGTCGTAGACTCTCAGGGTGTAGGCGATGCGCTTGTCCGTGACATCGAACGAGGCGAAGGCCGCCCACCTGGCTCCCGCTGCCGTCGCCCTCGACGACGCTTCCGCCGCGAGGTCCCCGCCTCGGTCGAGATCCCCCGCCGACCTGCTTACGCGGAAAGAAAGCTCGGTCAGGGCCCCGGCCATCGCCTCCTCGAGCGCGTTGCCGAAAACCGCCGCTTCATCCCCTCCGGCGTCGCCCGCTCCCAGATCGACGGCGGGGAAGAGCGCGACGGCGCGGTCGTCGGGGGCCGACGCGCCCTCGGGGACCGCCGACTGCATGAAGAGCGCGAGCGCGATCGTCGAGAATGCGGCAATCGGCCGACGGCGCGAGCTGCGAATCATTTTTCCGTGAGCACTTCGACCCCGTCCCAACCGGCGGGCGGCGGGTTGCGGGCGAAGCCCTTCGCCCTCTCGAGGTATATCTTAGCGGGGTAGTCGTCGGGTAGCAGGGATAGTACATCGCGGAAACCCTCGGCCGCCGGCGCGAAATCCCGTGCGTAGTATTTCCCCACCGCCTCTTCATGTATGGCCCAGCCTTTTTCCTCGGCGGGAGTCAGCATCGACCTCGCGGTATGGACGCTGACTCCCTTGCTCTTGCCCTTCACCGCGATCGTATCGACCTGCCGGCAGCGAACTTTATCGGAGACGCGGTCCCGCACGTCTTGGGACATGAGGAGGGGCTGGCGATACATCTTGGTCGCGCCCTCGAGTCTGGAGGCCAGGTTCACCGCGTCCCCGATGACCGTGTAGTTCATCTTCTTCTCGCATCCGATGTTGCCCACCGTCACGACGCCGTAGTTGATCCCGACGCCGATGCGGAATTCCGGCTTGCCCCTCTGCCTCTGTCCCAAGTTGAAGACCTCGAGCGATTCCGCCATCTCGAGCCCCGCCAGGACGGAGCGGAGGGCGTCGTCCTCGTGCTTCTTCGGCGCACCGAAAATCGCCATGATCGCGTCGCCGATGTACTTGTCCACTACCCCGCCGCGCTCCATCAGAGTATCGACCATGAGGCCGAAATAGCGGTTGAGCGAATTGACGAGATCGTCCGGCTCCATGTTCTCGGAAATGGTCGTGAAGCTCCTGATATCGGAGAAAAGGACGGAGACGAGTCGGTTGTTGCCTACGAGCATGGACTCGGGATTCTGGAAATACTCCTCGATGACGTCCTTCGGCACGTAGAGCTGGAAGATGTTCCGAATCTTCGTTTCCTTTTTCTGGGCCACCGCCGCGTCGAAGGCGTAGCGCTTTATGGACTCGTATGCCTTGCCGAGCTCTCCCAGCATCAGGTTGAAGGTGTGGGAGAGCTGGCCTATCTCGTCCCTGTAGACTACGGGCACGCGCTCCGAGAGATCGTTGGAGGATATGATCCGGCGCATCGCCTGGGAGACGTCCTCGAGAGGCCTTGTAAGGTAGCGGGCCATGAGGAGGAGGAGGAGGACGGCGAGCGCGGAAGCCGCCGCCAGGATGATGACCGTCGTGCGGAAGATGGTCTCCACGTCCCCGTAGAAGGCCCCTCTCTCCTCGGTCACGAAGACGAGCCAGCCGAAGGGCGCGAACGAGAAATACGAGGCGACGCGGTCCGAGCCGCCCATCTTGATCGACGCGAAGCCCGAGCCGCCGGGCGAGAGCGCGCGGAGAGCGGGAATCTCGGCAGGCGAGGGCTCCGCGCTGCCGGCGCGCATCGCGACGGAGCCTCTCTCGTCCAGGGCGGCGATCGACTCCGTCCGGCTCCTCAGGATCGAGCTCGCGAAGGACTCGACCGCCGCCCGGGCGGCGGCCTCCATGTCGGGCCGGCCGGAGTAGCCGTTGTCCGCGAGGAGGCTCCATTGGCCCTCGGCGTACTTCTCGAGCTCCGAGGCTTTGAAAGCGAGGAACTGAGTGGCCACGCGCGTGACCGACGACGCCGCGACGAAGTACGATGTGAGGCCGGCCAGCACGACGGCGGACACGATGAGGGGGAGGACGACGAGTATGATCTTGAGCCGTATGCTCATTTACAGGCAATATAATCCGAGGCCGGGCCGCGCGCAAGCCCGAGGTCCGCGCGGGAAAGGACAGCCGTCCATTCCCGCGCGGCGCCTTCAGCGCCCTCGCGTCCCGTAAAGGTATTTGAAGTAATCCATGTCCGTCGATAGAGTCTTCGAGAAATTGGGCAGAGTCTGGCGGTAGGATTCGATGGCCCTCCAGAAATCGAAGAAGGCGGGATCGCGGCCGTAGGAGTTGGCGTAGATCCTGGCGGCCTCCGCGTCGGCGGTGCCCTTCGTCGTCTCCGCGTCCGCGTAGCCCTCGGACAGGTACCTGCGCTTGTCGTTCTCGAGCTTCCCGAGGATGTCGGCCTTCTGCCCTTCGCCGTAGCTGCGGAACGCCTGGGCGATCTGATTGCGCTCCTTGATCATCCTGTTGTAGACGCTCTCGGTGAGCTCGTCCGAGTACTTGATCTGGCGGGGGATGATGTCGATGACCTCGATGCCGTACTGGGGCACTATGGGCTTGACCGCCTCGAGCATCTCGGCGAAGAGGACGCTCCTCCCCTTATCGATCTTCTCGTAGGTGATCTGGTTCTGGGTGAGGTTCGAAAGGGCCTCCGAGCCGGCCGCGTCGCCCGTCTGGAAAGTCTCCTTGACGTCGCTCGACAGGATCCTGTTCGAGTCGCGCACCGCCTCCCGGAGGAAGTTGCCCGCGATGACGGTCCTGACCGCGCTGTCGAGGACGTCGTCCAGCTTGCCGTAGGCGCTTTCGAGAGTGCCGATGGATTCGTAGAATTTCACCGGATCCGAGATGCGCCAACGCGCCGTGGTGTCCACCCAGATGAACTGATTCTCCTTGGTCTGTATCCGCTGGGGCTCGCCGTCCCAGGGCATCACCTTCTTCGGGTAGATGACTACGACATCGATGAAGGGGGATCGCAGCTTAAGGCCGGCCGTCTTCTGGGTGCTGATTATCTGGCCGAAGCGTACGACCAGCGCCTGCTCTCCCTCGTTGACGATGTAGAAAGGCCCGAGGAGGAGGACGAGTATCGCCGCGGCGATGACGATGCCTCCGATCACCAGCAATCTTTTCATTGGGCGGCCTCCGTGGGCGGGGTTTGAGCGGCGGGAGCGGATGGAGCGGCGGGAGGTGCCGACTCGGCGGCCGGAGCCTGTGCCGGGACTTGGATGGGCGTGGCCGTGGACTCGATGTTCTTCAGGGGGAGGAAATTCGTGAAATGCTTGTCGATGAGCTCGATGTTCTTTTCGCCCTTGAACACGTCTTCCATCATCTCGTAGTACAGGCGCTGCTTGGTCACGTCGGGCGCCTTCCGATACTCCGCGTATACGGAATTGAAGCGGGCGACGTCTCCCTTGGCCTCGTTGACGCGCTCGGCGGCGTAGCCCTTGGCCACCTCCCGCATCTGCTCGGCCTGTCCCTGGGCCTTGGGTATCTCCGAATTATAGGACTCCTTCCCCTCGTTCACCAGGCGATTCATGTCCTGTATCGCCTTGTTGACGTCCTCGAAGGCGTCCTGGACGCCCTTGGGCGGCACGATATTCTGGAGCTGCACCTGGGTGACGTTGATCCCGAGGCCGAATTCGGTGAACTTCTCGTTCATCATCTGGACGGACGCCTCCTGGATGGCGGTGCGTTCCGGCCCGATGACGCCGAGGATGGTCCTGTCGCCGACGAGGAGGTTGACGACCGACTGGGATATGTCGCGTATCGTCTTCTCTCTATCGCTCACGTTGAAGAGCCATGCCTTCGGATCGGTGATCTTGTACTGGATGATCCACTCGACGCTGATGATGTTGAGGTCCCCCGTGAGCATGGTCGATTCTTCCGGGTACTCCTTGGGAGAGTATTGGGTGACGACGCCCGCCTTGTCGGTGCGAAAGCCGAATTGCTCGGTCTGCACGATCTCGGTCTTGACGTGGTACGCCTTTTGGATGCCGAAGGGCCATTTGAAGGCCAGTCCCGGCTGGGCTATCGACGTGAACTTCCCGAAGGTCGTTATGACCGCCCTCTCGGTCTGGTCGACTACGATGAAGCTGGTCGAGAAAATGATCAAAAGGACAATCGCCGCGACGACGAGAAGGACGATTCCCGGCGTGACGCTCGCCGGCACCCTGCGGTTCACGTTCCGCATCCCCTGACCAACGCTATCTCCCATTGGAGCCTCCGATCCTGCTATTTTACTCCATGCGCGAGGGAAAAAGAACCACCGGGACGATCATCGCGCCGGCGCCGCCTCCCGCTCCAAAACGGATCGAAGGGCTTCGTCCCCGAACAGCGCGGCGAGGCGGGCGAAGGCTTCCTCCGGCAGAGAGGCGGTCACCAGCCGCGGCACGTCGGAGAAGGGAGGCTCGGGAAACTCGAGCGACATCGCGTGGAGGATATAGCCGCCGCGGAAGGGCTCGCCGCCGTATTTCGCGTCGCCGGAGAGCGCGAAGCCGCGCGCCGATGCCTGCACTCGTATCTGATGCGTCAGGCCCGAGCGAAGCTCGACGAGGATAAGGCTTCGGCCGCCGTATGCGAGGAGGGGCCGCATCGTCGCCGAGGCCTCTCTTCCCTCCCCGGAAACGAAGCTCGTCATGGATACGCCGTTCCGGGTCATCCTATCGCGCCATTCGCCGGGCTCCGGGGCTTCTCCGTCCACGAGGGCGAGGTATCGCTTTACTATGCGGCGCTCGCGCATAAGCGCTGTAAAGGCGCGAGCTCCAGCCGAGCTTCGCGGGAAGGTCAGGATTCCCGTGGTATTCCTATCGAGCCGGTGCAGGGGGCCCGGAACGAATGAAAGCGACCGGGCCGAGCGCCCGGCGAGCGCTTTCCGGATCCTCGGCTCGAGACCGACCCTTCCCTGCGACAGTCCTCCCCTCGGCTTATTGATGAAAAAGAGATCCTCGGTCGCGAGAATGAGAATGTCGGCGATTTGTCCGAGATCGTCGCCGTCGACGACGGCGGAAGGCTCCTCATCGACGATGTCGAGCTGATCTTGAAGGGAGATCCTGTCGCCCTCCTCTAGCCTCAGCTCGGGCTCGGCCTTTAGATCGTTGACGCGTATCCTGCCTTTCCTCAATGCCGCGTAGATCGCGGATAATGGTTTGTCCTTCAATACCACCCGCAAGACCTTGTCCAGCCGCCTGCCCGCGTCGTCGGGCCCGGCGATGAGTTCGCGTCCGTCGGGGCTTGGGCTCATGGTGTCGAATCTAAGCGCGCGGCTTCGCCGGGTCAATACTGTCGCGCCTTGACAAGCCCCGGACTAGCGGGGAAACTGGTACGGTGAGCGCCGCAGCCAATCCCGAAGGAACGGATTTTTTTACGAATCCCGTCTTCTTGTCGGCGATATTCAGCCTATTGACAGCGCAATTCCTTAAAGCGGTTGTAAATATTTTCCGTTCCAGGGCGCGCAATTTTCGGGAGGTGCTCCTCACCTTCTTCTGGAAGACCGGCGGCATGCCTTCGAGCCATTCCGCCTTGGCGGTTTCCATCGCCACGGCGATCGCATTCCGGCAGGGACCCAATACGAGCATCTTCATCCTCGCCGCATTCTTCGCCCTAGTCGTCATCCGCGACGCGATGGGCGTGCGGCGGGCCGCAGGGCTCCAGGCCAAGACGCTCAACCTCCTCGGCAAGGAGCTCAATGCCCGCGAGGGCTTCCCGTATCGCCCCGTCAAGGAAGTGCACGGCCACAACCCCGCGGAGGTGATAGTCGGGAGCCTCCTCGGCTTCTTCATCGCGCTGGCGTTCTGCACGCTCTGAGGCCGGGCGATGCCGAACGTCGCGAGTATGTCGACCGCGAGGAGGGCCGCGCTCGGCGCGTCCTTCCTCGCGGCCGCGCTCGGCCTCGGACTTTTCGCGCGCGTCGCGATTCCGTCCGGCGTCGGATCGCCGTGGAGCGGGTTTCGCGTCCTCCTCGTCGACGAGTCCCTGCCCGAGGCCGAGGTACTCGCGGGGCTTTCCGGCGCCGGCGTCAAGGGCGCGCTTTCCGAATCGACCGAGCCCGTCCTCGTCTCGGATTGGGCCGGGCTCGAGACGAGGACCCTCGCCGAAGCGGAAACGCGTCTTTTACCGGGAGACCCGCGCCTGGACGATTACCTGCGACGGCTCTCTCTATGGTTCAGGGCAAGCGTGGGCGGCAGGCCCTATCGCGCGATATACGTCAAGTCGACCTCTCCCCTCGACGCGGGGAAGTCGATCGCCAAGGGATTGGAGGCCTTCAAAGGCCGATATGTCCTTCCCGACGCCGGGGGCGAAGGCGGCTCCCGCGCGATCGATACCTCGTTCTTCCTCTGCGCGATCGCGCTCATCCTAATTTCCTGCATCGCGGCTCCATCGAAGGGGAGGGGACCTTCTTCGATGCGGGGATTCCGTTTCCGCAAACCCGGGGCGCTCGCCTTCGAGAGGCTCGCTTTCAGGCTGTCCCTGGCCCTTCCCTGGGCGGCGATCGCATGCGGAGGACCGTCCGCAGCCGTCATCGCGGCGCTCTGGTGCCTGGCGACCGCCGAGGCTGCCGAATGCCTGTCGATTCCGCTGGAAGAATTCCGTCGCGGATGCGGAGCGGGAAAGGCCCTCGAATCGCTCTCGCATCAAGATATGCCTCCTCTCGCCCTGCTGCTGGTCGCTTGTCTCGCGCTGTTGACGGAGCCTTCACTGATCCCCGCCGTGGCGATCTCCCTCCTGGGCTGCCTGGTCGCTATACCCGGATACGCCGCGGCCGCGGCCTGCTTCGCCCCCCTTCGACGCTTCATACCGATGCCAATAAGCGGCCGGCGCCGGCTCGGGAGGCGGAGGTCGACGGGAGCCGGCAGAGTCAGGGCGGCCATGGCGTTCGCGATCGTCCTCGCCTGGGGGCTCTTCAGGATGCTCGCTCATGCATCGGCGCCGATCACGAGCCCCGGCGCGGTTTTTCCCTACCCCCTCCCCGCGCACGGGAATCCGCGCCCCCTCCTCTCCGAGGCGCGTAGGGATGCGGCTTCGGAGGAGGGCGACATACCGCCCGGCCTCGCATCCTATCTCGCGCATAAGGCGATCCAGGAGGCGGTACCTTACGTCAGGGTAGGGGAGCTTCGCGGGGATCCCTTCGCCTCCGCGCTCCTGCCCCTCCCTCCGGAGGGCGCCGGAGAGGGAAGCGCCGCGAAAGTCACGGGAGTCGACTTCAGCGACGCCTGGGCCCGAGCGTCGTATAAGGACGTTCCCGCGCTGAGCATCGAAGGGATGCTCCTGTCCCAGGGCGCGGCGTCGTCGGGCCGCGGTGCCGCCGTTGATGCGCCTGACGGCCGACCGCTTGCGCCGATCGTGGTCCTGCTGTATATATTCCTCTTGATCCCTCTTTTCGGAAGAATACTGGCCGGCATCACCTTCGCCAGGGATGCCGCATCCGGCGAAGTACGGCAGGAAGCATGAGATCTTCACGGACATTCCGGCACGGCGGCATCCGGATCGAGGCCGGCCTCGACTGGGAGCGGCGCGGTCCGGTCCAGAACGCCTTTCTCCCCAACGGCGCCGTCATACTCCTGAAGCAGCACGCGGGCCCCCAGGCGCGTTGCGTCGTGAGGCGGGGCGAGTACGTCAGGGAAGGCATGGTGATCGGCAGGGCCGACGGGCCTCTTTCGGCCAACGTGCACTCCTCGATTCCGGGAGTCGTCCGGGATATCCGGGTGGCAGCCCTCCCGGAAGGCGGCCACGCGGAGGCCGTAGTAGTCGCCCTCGAAGGCTCGTTCGACCGTCTCGGCCGCAAGGGCGAACGCTACCTGTGGGAGAGCATGGGCCGGACCGAGATCCTCACCACCCTGAAGGACAGGGGGGTAGTGGATACCGAGGCCCCCGGCATGCCGCTGTTCGATCTCCTCGGCGATAGGCGCGAGGTGGGCCTGCTGGTCGTAAACGCTGTCGAGAGCGAACCCTATCTTCGCGCCGAGACCAGCCTGCTCGAGGACAAGGGAGCGGAGGTGATGGAAGGCTTGGCCATTCTCCGCGACGTCCTCTCGCCCAAGCGGACGGTCATCGCCGCGAATCGGCCGTTAGCGCCGGCATGGCCCGGCTCCTCCGAGGAAGGTACCGTAGAATACGTTTTCCTCGAAGCCCGATATCCGCAAGACATGCCGCGGCAGCTCCTCGAGGCGATCGACGAGTCCAGAAAGCGGCCCGAAAGCGACGCGATTATCCTGAGGCCTTCCACCGCCTTCGCCGTTTACGAGGCTATAGTGCTCGCTAAGCCGATGGTCGAGCGCTATGTGTCCGTAGGAGGGGGCGCCATCAAGCGCCCCGCGGTGCTCAAAGCGAGGATAGGCACGCCCATCGGCGACTTGATCGAGGAATGCGGCGGGTTTCGAGGTCCTCCGGCGAGGCTCGTCCTGCGCGGGACGCTCCGCGGCGAGTCCGTGCACGATCTCGATACGCCCATCACGAAGATCACTTCGGCCGTCATCGCGCTCGACTCGAACGAGATAGGATCCTTGTCGAAGACCCCCTGCATCCGATGCGGCCGATGCTCGGAGGTCTGTCCCGAATGTCTCGATCCCGATCTTCTCTTCAGACTCATCGAGCACGGCCTGCGCGGGCGCGCGATGGAGCTCGGCCTGGACGAGTGCACGGTCTGCGGCTCCTGCGGATATATATGCCCTTCCAGGGTTCCCCTGGTGTCCGCCTTCTCCTCCGAGAAGGCGATCGCGGCCCTATCCCCTCCGCCCATCGACGCGCCCGCCCGCGGGGAATCGAACCGATGAGGCGGGCCAAGGCATTGTCGATGGGCGACGCGCCGTTCATATTCAATAAGCGGACGAGCGCGTCGCTCATATGGGGTACCGCCGCCGTTCTGCTGCCCTCCCTCGCGTGGGGGATCTATTGCTTCGGGGCCTCCGCCGCGATGCCCGTCGCCGCGTCCATCTCGGGCGCCCTCGCCGGAGAGGCGGTCGCTAGCGGCCTCAGGCGCCGTTTTACGCTTTGGGACGGATCCGCTTTCTTGACGGGCCTGCTCGTCGGCATGGCGATGCCCGCGGGCATACCCCTCTTCATCCCCGCCATCGCGTCGGTCTTCGCGGTATCGGTCGTAAAAGGAGCCTTCGGCGGCCTGGGCTCCAATTGGATGAATCCGGCCCTCGCCGGCATCGTCTTCGCCTTCCTCAACTGGCCGGGCGAGATGAGCGCCTGGACGATGCCGCATCGGCTCGCGGGTCTCGCCGGGGTAAGCGGGGCGACGCCCCTCGGCTTCGCGCGCTCGCACGCGGGAGTCGCGTTCGCCGGCTCGGATCCGGCGGCGATTCTCGGCGCAGGCGGCATGAGATTCAGCGGCTTCGACGCCTCCGTAACCGAGGCGCTAAACCGGCTCTTCTTCGCTCCTCTCGGAGCCGAGCTGCCGAACGGATATATCGATCTCCTCGTCGGAAACAAGTCCGGATCCTTGGGCGAACTCTCGGCGGTATTGATCCTCGCCGGCTCCATCGTGCTCATCTCCCGCAAGATGATCCGGTGGGAGATACCTGCTTCGATCGTCTCGACCTTCGCCGTCCTCACCTGGGCCTTCGGCGGCCTTCCCCTGGGTAAAGGCTTCTTCGACGGCGATGTCCTCTTCTCCGTCCTCGGCGGATCCTTCCTGATCGTATCCTTCTTCATGGCGCCCGATCCCGTTACCTCCCCTTCTTCCCGCGCGGGTATGCTGGTTTACGGCATCGGCATCGGCGCGCTCGCATTCCTGCTGCGCTACTTCGGGTCGTCGGCCGAAGGGATCGCCTTCGCCGTCGTCATCATGAACTGCGCCGTACCCATGATAGCCAAGTTGGATGTCGTCGCGTTCCGCCGCCGGGCTTTCAAGTCGGCGGGAACGACGTACTAAGGAGCCGGCGTCGATGGCGGTAGACAAGCGCGAGAGAGCGATGGAGAACCTGGCCGTCGCCTCGGTCCTCGGGTTCCTCGCATTCATCGTAGGGGCTTTATCGTTCGCCGCGGATTCGAATTCCATCGCGGTCGAGCGCTCCGCCTTCGACCAGGACGGCCGGGTAGTCGCCCTGGCCGGCCATGCCGACGATCCAGCCTTCGATCGCGTCTTCCGGATACAGTCCGATTCGAGCCTCGCGTTCGGCGCGGTGCTGACGTTCCGCTCGCCCGGGGGCTCCGCCCTGGTCGGGGCTCTATTCTCGCCCAACGGAGATCTGCTGGAGCTCCGCCTGCTGGGTAGCTGCGCCTCTCGCCTTCCCGAGAAGGCGCAGGACCTGATCGGCGCGTTCCCGGGCGCCGGCGAAGCGCTCGCCAGGGCGGCGGACAGAGTGCGTTACCTGTCGAGAGCTTCCCAGGGGGCCGAATCATGAATGAAGGCAGGGATAGCTTCATTCCCAATCCGGTCCTCGCCGGACTCGTAGGTATCTGCCCCTTGATAGCCGTCTCGAAAAGTCTGGCGGAGGCCTCGGTCTACGGTCTCGGGGCGGCGCTCTGCGCCTTCGCGCTGGGCGCGCTCGCCCCCCCCCTCAGAACGGTGATCGCGGATCGGCTCCAGGTCCCGGCGCTGTTGACCCTATCCTCCGCGCTGGCTCTGATCTACGGATTATGCGCTCGCGTCTACTCGCCCGTAATCGCCGCCGGTCTCTGGATCTACCTGCCCCTCCTGGCCGTGAGCGGGCTCAGCCTCTCAACGCTTCGTCGATCCGCCTCTCCAGGCCGATTCGGACCCGACGGCCAATCGCGTTTGGGGGCAGTGTCCATGGAGGCACTGATGTTCCTCTTCTCGGCGGCCTTCGTCGGCGCGGCTCGCGAACTCATCGGTCTCGGGACCTTGACCATGCCGGCGCCCGGCATGGCTCTCCCGCGCATCGTCCTGGCCGATTTCGCCCCATTGCGCATCCTCGTCTCTCCCGCGGGCGGCTTCATCCTGCTCGGATTCGTCATCGCCGCGTACAGAGCCATCGCCCGCGTAGGCGGAAGGAAGCTGCCGTGAGCTATATAGGCGTAGTCGTCACATCGGTCTTCGTATCCAACGCCCTCCTGACCTATGGACTCGGGTCCGTGCCCGGACGAGGGCGCGAGCGCCCCGGCTCCCTCGCATCCGCCCTCGCCCTGACCTGCGTTAACGCGCTGGCCTCCTTTTTCCTATGGGCGGTCCACACCCTGGTCCTCTACCCTTTGGGCCTGGGCGCCCTCGACATCCTCTTCTTTACGCTCTTGGCGGTACCCCTGCTGAAATTCCTATCCAGGGCGGCTTCCGTCCCCGGAGGCGGCTTGCTCTCGCGCGTCGGCGCGCAGGCGGACGACCTGATCGTCGGCAGCCTGGTCTTCGGAGTAGCCCTCATCGCTTCGCGCGGAGGATATACGCTTCCGGAGGGGCTTGTCGCGAGCTCGGCGGCCGGCCTCGGGTATTGGCTTGTATCATCGCTCCTCGAGTCCATCCGGGAAAGGCTCGAGCTGAGCGACGTCCCCGGCCCTTTCAAGGGGGCGCCCGCGATGCTCATCTCAACGGGCCTCATGGCCCTGGCCTTCTCGGGAGTTGACGCGGCCTTCGTGAAGGGATTGACGGGCTAGGCGCATGATTTGGCTTGAGCTGGCAATAGTCGTGGTCGCGGCCGCGGCCTCTTCCTTCGGCGCTTCATTCCTCTCTTCCGCCTGGAGGAAGCGCAGGAAGGTCGGACCCGAGGCCATAAAGCTGGAGGCGATGCTACCGGGTTACGACTGCGGCCTCTGCGGTCGCCTCGACTGCCGCTCCTACGCCGCCGCGATGGACCTCGACGGCGCGGATCCCGCGCTCTGTCTTCCGGGAGGCGACCGGCTCGAGAGGCGGCTTCGCTCCAGCCTCGCCGAGAGGCCGGGCGATCGACGCGGTCTCTCCCTTCGCGCCGTGGTACGCTGCGGCGGCCGCGCCGGAGTGGCCGTGGAGGATTTCCCATACGATGGTCGCCGCGATTGCCGATCCGCCGTTGAGCTTTACGGGGGGCCCAAGCGCTGCAAGGAAGGATGCATCGGCTTCGGCTCCTGCATAGAAGCCTGCCCGCTCGGAGCGATACGCGTCGCATCCGGTCTCGCGACCGTGGACCCGACGCTATGTACCGGCTGCGGCGAATGCTCGAGGATCTGCCCGAAGGGAGTGATTTCGATGATACCGAGGGGACAGTCCTGGTACGTCGCCTGTTCGTCGAAGCGCGAGCCGGACTCGAAGGCGGGGGATTGCGCCGCCGCGTGCACGGCGTGCGGCGAGTGCGCGGCCCTCTCGGGCCGCGCAGAATTCTTCCTGGAAGCCATGCTCGCGAGGGAAAACCACGATGCCGTAGGCGGCAAGTGGCAGGACATCGCCGAACGTTGCCCGACGGGAGCCATCGCGCTCGCGGGAGCCGAAAAAAGGCGCCGCTCCCCTTTGCCCAGGGAAGGGCGCTAGTATATACTCGCGTTTGTAATCCCGAGGACAATCGATAAATGCAAAGAAGCAGTGTCATAATCGGCTCGTATAATCTCCTGCCCGAAGGTACGGAAGAACAGGCATTCGAGGAGACGTACCAGGTCTGTTGGCGGCCACTGCTTTCGGTCCTCTACCGCTTTCCGGATTTAGCCGCGGTCCTTCATTACTCGGGGACGGTTCTCCACTGGCTCGAATCGCGGCATCCCGAATTCCTGATGCTTCTGGAAGAGATGGTCCTCCGCAAGCAGGTCGAGCTGCTCGGCGGCGGTTTCTACGCCCCGATTCTCCCTCTCATTCCCGGTCCCGATCGCCTTGGCCAGGTCGAGCTGCTCACGACCTATATACGCCGATCCTTCGGGAAGCGTCCCAGAGGCTGCTGGCTGCCCGACTACGCCTGGGAGCCGGGCCTCGCCTCGTCGCTCCAGTCTTGCGGGTTCGATTATACATTCCTCACGGAGAAGCACTTCCGCATCGCCGGCGCTGATCCCGAGGACCTCGGCGCGCCGGTCATGACCGAGGACCAGGGCAGAAGCCTCCTGGTCTTTCCCGTTTTCGACGCCCTGGAGAGCTTCCCCTCGCCCATGCCGATCGCCGAGTCCCTATCCTCCCTCGCTTCGAGGATCGGCGACCAGAGTCTCTATACGGTCCTCTTCCCGGGCGAGTCCGCGAGGGCCCTCTGGCTCGCGTCGAAGCTCGAGTCTCCGGACGTCTTCTTCGAGCGCTCCTTCGCGGCCGTCCAGCGCGAGGGACTGCGATTCGAGACTACGACCCCTTCCCGCTTTCTCAAGGGGGTGCGCGATTTCGGCAGGGCCTATTTCCCCAGTTGCGCCTCGGCCCTCCTCATGGAGCGCAGCAAGCCTCTCGAGGCGCGGTCCTCGCCCTCTCGTTCCAAGAAGCATCCCGCGAGCGCCGATTCCGCCCGGGTCGATGATTGTCCGTCGGCGATCGTCGGAAGTCCCCGCCGTCTCCTGCTGCGCCACGAGGAGAGCCTCGCCCTTTACGCGAAGATGCATTACGTGCGCATTCTCGTCGGCCAGCTTCGCGGCGACAAGTCGCGAAAGAAGACTGCGCAGGAAGAGCTCTGGAAAGGGCAATGCGGCGGCGCCTATTGGCCGGAATCCGAGGGCGGCATAGCCAGGCTGCCGGTTCGCGCGGCGGCCTACTCGGCCCTGATCGAGGCGGAGAAGATCACCAGGCAGCGCGGTTCGTTCTCCCCCGGCATCATCTCGGCCGACATCGACTTCAACGGCGCCAAGGAGATAATGTACCAGGGCGCGGACCTGAATGCGTACGTCCAGCTGCGCGGAGCGTGCCTCTTCGAGCTCGATTCCTTCAAGACTCGGACGAATTACGTCAATGTCATGGACTTGCGCCTCAACGGGCCGCGCCGACTCTGCTTCCGGGACCACCTTTCCGATAAAGGCTCGTTCGGCGAGGATAAGGGAGCTTTCGCGGACTCGCGCTATTCCCTCGTCGATGCCGAGCGGCCCGCGAGCGTCGCCTCTCTTTTCCACGAAGGCCAGGTCGAGCTGGGCGGCAAGAAGCGAGCCCTCTCGATTATGAAGACCTACTCCTTCAGGAAGGCGGGCCTCTCCGTCGACTACGAGATATCGAACAGGGAATCCTCGCCTCTATCGCTGCGGTTGGGGGTGGACTTCAATCTCGCCGCCGGATTCAGCGCCGATTCAGTGGCGCTCGCGGGCATTCGCGCCAGAGACGAAATCGACCTCGAGACCGGGCGCAGATGCCTCGAGGCGGATCTCAACGGCCTCCGGCTCGCGAACTTGGCCAAGGACGAGAAAATAGAAGTCAGGTCCGACCTTCCCTTCGCCCTCGCGCACATGCCGATACTTCATGAGGCGACGGCCGGATTCCCGGCCCCCGCTTACCAGGGCTGCGTCATCACTCTCGGGTGGGACCTGGATATCCCCGCCGACTCGGCGCGGCGCGTCTCGATCACGCTTGAATTGAGACCCTGATGCGCGTCCGGGCCGGGCGCAAAGCTTGCCTTCATGCGGCCTTACCGATAGAATGCGCTCATGTCCGATGATCCGAGACTTCCCGACACTCTCGCCGGGCTGCCTATCCATTTAGTGGGAGCGAAAGGCACGGGGATGTCGGCCCTGGCGGAAATACTGTCGGCGCGAGGCGCCAAGCTTTCCGGCAGCGACGTTCCCGACGTCTTCTATACCGACGCGATCCTTAGAGCCATCGGCCTGCATGTCAGCGAGGGATTCGAATCCGGCCACGTCCCCCAGGAAGCCCGGCTCGTCGTTCATTCCGCCGCGTACGCTCGCGAAGCGAATCCCGAGATTCTCGAAGCCGCCAGGCGGGGGCTCCCCATCATGAGCTACCCCGAAGCCCTCGGCGCCCTCTCGCGGCGCTGCGACTCTTCGGGCATAGCCGGCGTGCACGGCAAGACTACGACGACCGCCATCGCCGGCAGCCTCGTATCCGCCTTGGATCTGCCCGCCACCGTACTTGCGGGATCCGCCGTCTCCAGTTTCGGCGGCCGCTCGACGATGATTCGAGGCGAGCGCTATTTCATCGCCGAGACCTGCGAATACAGGCGCCATTTCCTCTCGTTCAGGCCCGCGCGGATAGTCGTGACGAGCATCGAGAGCGATCATCAGGATTTTTTCCCTACCTACGCGGACATCTACGCCGCCTTCCTCGATTATATCCGCCTCCTTCCGCGCGGAGGCGAGCTCATCTATTGCGCCGACGACCCGGGATCCTTTCGGGCGGCGCGCGAGATGGCGTCGGAGCGTCCCGACATCGCGATGACCGCCTACGGCGAGGCGGCCGAGGGACCGTATCGGCTGAGCGGCTACGCCGCGGGCGAGGGAGAAGCTTCGTTTCGCCTGGCGGGATTCGACCTCGAGTTCAGCCTCCGAGTGCCGGGAAGGCATATCGCCCTCGATGCGACCGCCGCCATGGCCCTCGCGCTCTCCATCCTCGCCCGGGAGAGGCGCGCGAGCGGGTCCCTCGCCGGCAAGCCGGGGGCCGAGGACATATCGGCCATGCGCGATGCCCTGGCGCGCTTCGCCGGTTCCAAGCGCCGCTCCGAGGTCCTCGGCGAAGCCGGAGGAGTCCTCTTCGTCGACGACTACGGCCATCACCCTACCGCGATCCGCGAGACTATCCGGGGAATCAGGGAGTTCTGGCCGCAAAGGCGCATCGTCGTGGATTTCATGTCCCATACCTTTTCGCGGACGAAGGCGCTGTTCGGGGATTTCGCGGCCTGTCTCGACGGGGCGGACGCGGTCGTCATTCACGGCATCTACGCCTCCGCGCGGGAGAAGCCCGATCCCGGCGTCAGCGGACGCGGCCTCTTCGAGGAAGCGAGAAGAAGGCGACCTTCGCGACCGGCTTATTTCTTCGAAGGCGTGCTCGAGGGCGTCGAGACGCTAGAGGCGGCCCTCCGGCCGGGGGACCTCTTCCTCACGATGGGCGCCGGCGACAACTGGAAGCTCGGCGAGGCCCTGCTCGAGCGTTTCAGGGGCGGAGGCGCGCGCGGATGATAAAAAGCATGACGGGCTTCGCGCACCGCGATTTCGCGCAGCCCGGCCTCCGCGGCAGCTTCGAGATCAAGTCCTACAACAACCGCTACCTCGATCTCTCGGTATCTCTCCCCCCGTACCTTTCCAAGCTCGAGCCGCGATTGCGGCGCTATCTCTCGGAGCGCATCGTCCACGGAAAGGTCGAGGCTTCGCTCCGCATCCGCGAGTTCGACGCTCCCGTCGAGGCGAGCTCCGATCTCGCCGCCGCGAAGGCGGTCGCGTCCGTCCTCGGAAGGATCGCCGAGGCCTGCGACATCGAGGGGCCCCTGAGCCTCGACTCCGTAATCGGATTCGACGGAGTGGTCTCCTTCGACCGGGAGGTGGACGACGAGGCGCTCTGGGCCAGGGTCGGCCCGGAGCTCGAGGCCTGCTTCGGGGAATACGAGTCGTCCCGGATCCTGGAGGGGTCCTCGACGCGCGACGATATCGCGGCCCAGCTGGCTCGCGTCTCGATCTCCCTCGGAATAGTCAAGGAGCGGGTCCCGGAAATCGACCTGGCGGTCAGGTCACAGCTCGGCTCGAAATTCAGGGAGATCATGGGCGACGCGATCGACGAGGGCAGGGTGCTCTCCGAAATCGCCGCCGCGCTGATGAAGTACACGATCAACGAGGAACTCGCGCGCCTATCCGCGCATATCGAGTCTTTCTCGCGTATAATGGAATTCGAGGCTTCTCCCGGGAAGAAGCTGGACTTCCTCTGCCAGGAAATGAACCGCGAAGTGAATACGATCGGCTCGAAGAGCATGCTGCTCGCCGTCAGCCGGGCGGTGGTCGAGCTGAAGGACGCCCTCGAGAACATCAGAGAGCAGCTTCGGAACATTGAATAAAGGAGAGCACATGGCAGCGCGCATCGTAGCGATATCGGGGAAGAGCGGCTGCGGCAACACGACCGTGAGCCGGCTCCTCTCGGAACGCTTGGGCGTCAGACTGATAAACCATACCTTCCGCAGGATGGCCGAGGAGAAAGGCGTAACCTTCGAGGAAATGCTGAGGCTCGCCAACGAAGATCCCGATTATTCCTACGACCGGGTCCTCGATGCCGAGCAGGTGGAACTCGCCCACGAGCGCGATTGCGTGATCGGATCGCGCCTGGCCATGTGGCTACTCCCCGACGCTTCCCTCAGGGTATTCCTGGCGGGAAGCCTGGAAGTGCGCGCGGGGCGAATCCATGAGAGAGAAGGGGCGGAACTTTCCGATAAGCTAGTCTTCACGCGAGAGCGCGACGAAAGCGACCACAAACGCTATCTGCAGATTTACGGTATCGACAACGATGATCTCTCCGCGGCGGATCTGGTGATCAACACCGAAAAATGGAAGCCCGACGCGATCGTCGAGATCGTGGCCCTGGCGCTGCAACGGAGGAATCCTCCAGGATAAGGTATACACGCCAAGGACTTACATAGCCTTATGTATGATTTATCAGACCATGCGAAGCAAGGCGGCGCAGAGCAATAGGGCGCACGCCAGCAAGGAGAGGCTGTCCCGCTTCCTCCACCGCAGGGGGACGATCCCGCGATTCCTCGTCCAGCCCCGGGCCATAAGGGCTTCCGGGATCGCGACGGCGCTCAGCATCAGCCTTCGAAGAAAAGCCACGATGAAGACCGCTTGAGCCGCCATGGTCCGCCGTCGAGGCATGCCCCTCGATCGGGCGGCTTCGAGAGACTTCGTCCATTCCTCGAATATGAGAGGTATGAACCCCAATACCATCGATAGGATGAGACCTATGTCCAATCTGCGGATTATGGGCACTAGCCGGGCGATCCGCGTTGCCGCGTCGCGCAGCTCCGATATGCCGGTGGAGACGTAATAGAGTTTTCCTACGAGAAAGGCCGCGAGCAACCTGGCTCCGTAGCTTACGATGTCCTCGGACGCCGCGAGCGAAGGAGCGCGCGACCATATAAGATTTACATATCGAAGGGCCGCGGCGAAAAGAGCGAATACCCCGACTATCGCCGCATCGCGCAGGATCCTCGCGAGGGACTGCCCGCCTTTGATCAACAGGCAGACTGCGGCAAGCGAAACGATCCCGGCCGCGGGGGCGCTGGCCAACAGGGACGCGGACGAAAGAACTACGAGGCATACGAGCCTCGCCGCGGGATCGAGCGAGGCAATCGGACCTAATCGAGCCACTGCAAGTCCTCGATGCGGCTGATCTGGCGGAAGGGATTCCGCAGACCGCAGGATTCTATACCTGCCGCGAGGATCGAAGCCGGTTCGCCGGACATCACTATCCTTCCGCCGTCCATGACCGACAGGCTGCAGGCGAGGCCGAGCACTTTCTCGAGCTCATGCGTGACTATAAGCACGGCTATCCCTTTCCCGGCCATGTCCCTGGCTATCCTCAGCACGGCCCTGACGCCCTCCGGATCCAGGTTGACGAAAGGTTCGTCCAGCACTACGGCATCGGGCAGCATCGCCAGCACCCCGGCTATCGCGAGGCGCCGAAGCTCTCCCCCCGACAAATTGTGGACGAAGCGGTCCTTCATTCCCGAGAGGCCGCAGGCGAGGAGGGAATCCTCCGCCCTTGATCGAGCCTCTGCGGGGGGAAGGCCCAGATTCGTCGGACCGAAAAGCGCATCGTCCAATACGGTTTCGCCGACGGCCTGCAATCGAGCGTCCTGAAAAACGTAGCCTATCCTTTGCGCCCTGCTTCCTGAGATGAGTCGAATATCCGATCCCGAGACGAAGACGGAACCCTCGGTCGGATCGAGCAGACCGGCGAGACATTTGGCGAGAAAGGTCTTCCCCGCGCCATTCCGCCCGGCGAGCACCGCGATTTTACCGGCCGATAAGGTGAAATCGATACCGCGATACGCCCAAGCCCCGTCGGCGAAGCGGTATCCCAGTCCGTGCGCACGCAGGGCAGGCGCCGTTTCGTCGCCTGCCCGCCCCGAGGGCTCAGCCGCGGGCATGATCCCTTCCGGTAAGCGAATCTGCGAACGGGCCGAGCCTGAAGGCCACCGCGGCCGCCAAGGCCGTCTTGATGGAGTCGCCGACTAGGAAGGGCAGTATCCCTACGGACATCGCCCGCGCCCATGAAATGCCGTTCTGGAGCTTGAGACAGACGGCCCCGAGAGCGAGGATGGACGCGAAGCCGATTACGGCGCCAAGGAGGGTGGCGACGGGACCGCGTCCGCGCGCGATGATTCCCGCAAGGACGGAGGATAGGACATAGCCTCCCAAGTATCCGCCCGTCGGGCCGGCCAGGTGCGCAAGCCCACCGCTGCCTCCCGAGAACACGGGGAAGCCCAGCGCTCCGATCACCAAATAGGTCACCGACGAGATGGCTCCGAAAAGCGGGCCCAAGAGGAGGCCGCCGAGGACCGCGAAGAAATTCGTCAGGACGATAGGCACCGGACCGACCGGAAGCGGGACCGAAATATAGGCGCCGGCGCAGCAGAGAGCGGAAAACAGGCAGGCGAGCGCGACGCTCGCCGGAATTCCGGAGTTTCGGCTTTTCATGCGCCCCTATACCCTGTCCGCATGCCGGTTGTCAAGCAAAGGTCCTTGCCCGTTGAGGACAATCGCGGTAGGATGGCGATTCAAGGAGCCATCGCCCATGGAGAATCGCGAGAGCGTAGTTGTGGTAACCGGGGCGTCGAGCGGCATCGGCAACGCCTGCGCTACCTTCCTCGCGAAAAAGGGTCACAGGGTATACGGCACCTGCCGCAATCCCGCTTCCTATGCCCGAAAGGCCGACGAATTCTTCGAGTTGCTGCCGATGGAACTCTCCGATACGGCTTCTACGGTCAAGGCCGCGGAAAGGATATACGCCGCGGAAGGCAAGGTCGACGCCTTGATCTGCTGCGCGGGATCGGGCCTCGTCGGGTCTATCGAGGACTCGAGCATCGAAGAAGCCCAGTCCGTGATGGACATCAATTACTTCGGGACGCTGCGAACGATAAAGGCTTTCCTTCCGAGAATGCGCGAGGCGGGCAAGGGCCGCATCCTCATCATCGGCGGATTGGAGGGCCTAGTCGCCACCCCATATCAGGGACTCTACTCGGCCAGCGAATTCGCGCTGGAGGGACTGGCGCAATCGCTCCGCATCGAGATCGCGGGCTTCGGGGTCCAGGCGGGCTTCATCGCGCTCGGTTCCTTTCGGACGGCCTTCGGGCAGAACCGCAAGCTTGCGGCCTCCGCTTCCGAGACCAGTCCTTATAAGCCGATGCTCGAGTCCGTGCTGGGCATCCTCTCGAGGGACGAAGCGGGCGGCGCCGATCCCCTGCTCGCCGCGCGGGCCATCTACGCGGACCTGGAGGGAAAGCGCATGGCTCCGAGGAGGACCGCGGGGCCCGTCGAGCGCCGATTCCTCGCGAATCTCAGGCATTGGCTTCCCGCCGGCGTTTTCGAGGGCAGGTTGCGTCAGTACTATAGACTCGGTTAGCAAGGAGCGTCTCATGTCTGTCGAACGGAAGTCTTTCGGGCTGCTCGCGAGCGGCGAGGAATGTTCCCTATTTATTCTGAAGGCGGACGACATATCGGTGACCCTCGCCGATTACGGGGCGACGCTCGTCTCCATATTCCTTCCCGCCGGGAGGGGAGGGAGCGACGACATACTCCTCGGTTCCTCGACGTTGAGCGGCTATGCCGCCAAGCATCCGTATTTCGGCGTGACCGTCGGGCGCTACGCCAATAGGATCGGCGGGAGCCGATTCTCCCTCGGCGCCAAGAGCTATTCCCTCGCCGCGAACGATGGGGTCAACCATCTTCACGGAGGCCTCAAGGGCTTCAATACCTACGTATGGCAGGCTGAAGGCTCGGAAGGTCCGTCGGGACCGGCCGTGAGGTTCTCGAGGACGAGCCCGGACGGCGAGGAAGGCTATCCGGGAAATCTTATCGTCGGCGTCACCTTCACCCTCCGGAGAGGCGGGGCGCTCTCGATCGCGTACGAAGCCAGCACGAGCGCCGAGACGATCGTCAATCTCACGAACCATGCCTATTTCAATCTGAGGGGAGAGGGCACCGGCTCCATCCTCGATCACGAGCTGGCCCTGGCCTGCTCGACCTACCTCCCCGTCGGGCCCGGGCTGATTCCGACAGGAGAACCGGTTCGCGTGGCGGGCGGCCCTTTCGATTTCAGGAAAGCCAAGCCTATCGGGCAGGATATCGAAGCGGCGGGGGGCTACGATCATTGCTTCATACTCGACAGGAAGACGGCGGGCCTGGTCGACTTCGCCGAGGTTCGGGAGCCTGTTACCGGAAGGCGTATGACCGTCTCGACGACGCTTCCCGGGGTCCAGCTCTATTCAGGGAATTCCCTGTCCGCCGTCCAGGGGAAACGGGGATCGGTCTACGGGAAGCATGGGGGCTTCTGCCTCGAGACGGAGCTCTACCCGGATTCGCCCAACAAGCCTACCTATCCTTCGTCTCGGCTACTCCCCGGAGAGATATGGGCTCATGAGACGGTATATCGCTTCTATCCCTGAGAAGAGTCGCGCAAAGTCGAGAGAACGTATTCGATCCAGGGCTTCGTCTCGGATGGATACAATTCCTGGGCCGAGAGGAATTCGAAAAAGGCGTCGCGTCCCGAACCCGTGTAGGCGAGGGCCTCGCCCAGGTAGAAGCGAGCCCGCGCGGTAGCTTTCGGGCCTCGATTGAGCGAGAGGTATTTGCGGAGCTGGTCCGCGGCCGCCGGCCAATCCTTCGCGACGATGCGGTCCGAGACGATCAGCGAGAGCGCATAGTCCTCTCCTCCGGACGGCGCCGACAGCTCTTCGGGCAGCAGGCTCGTCGCAGGCATGGCCGGCTTTATCTTCGGGGCCTTCGCGAGAAGCGAAGCGATAGCCTTCTCGGTATCAGGTGAAACGGGCTGGGCCGGGGAAAGCCCTTCCTGTTCGGCAAGCACCAAACCTCCCGCGGCCCCGTCCTCCATAAGGAGGTAGGGCAGGGGAGGGGTCCTGGAAGCGGGGGGCGTTTCCGAAAGTCCGGAGGATACGGAGCCCGCATTCACCTGGGCTGGCTGGGACAATGTGTTTACGCCGGCGGTGAGCACGATCTTGCCCGCCTTCAAGTCCTCTTCTCCCAGAAGGGCATAGAAGTAGTCCACGCCGGGCACGGGATAGTCGGCGAAGTTCCCGTCTTTGTCGGTGAAAGCGGCGACCAGCGTCGCGTCAAGCAGATCCGCCGCCTCGGCGATCGGAGCCGTGCCGCGATACAGGACGAGGCGAGACTTCGGCGAGGCCTTATAGGAGATGATGATCGCGTCGCCTTTAGCCTTCGCCGCTATTGCGGAGACGAAGGGCTGCGCAGCCGACTGAGTCTCGTTTTGATCCGAGGGGGAGGCCGGCTTCGGGGCGGCAGCTGCCTCCGTGGACGGCGCCGCCGGTCCCTCGGCGGCTTGGGGCTGCGCCGGTACGGCCGTAAAGGCGAGGACCGCGGACAAGGCGAAAGGCAGGCTTCTTTTCCCGAGCTTCATGGTAGTATTATTATCGGATGATCCCGGCGGATTCTAGGAGCTTTCCGCGCAAGCCGGCTCCGAGATCGGCTTCGAATTGACGGCTGGACCGATTTCCTATACCATTGCCGCATGTTCGTGTCCGTGGTCTGCGACATGGGGAGCGAGGACTCGCGAGCCGCGCTCTATAACCTGCTGCCGCAATACGGCTTCGAGCGCGTCCAGAAAGCATGCTTCGAATGCTCGTCGATCTCGGACAAGCACCTTTCCGCCCTCAAGCGGGATATCGACAAGATCACCGACTCCTATGATACGGTTCGGCTATACCAATTCCCGGTCGACGGAACACTCGCCATGACCGTGCTCAAGGGCAATAAATGGCGCAGGATCATCGTTCGCGACCCGGCTCGGCCGCGAGAGTAGACTTGCGCGGCCGCTTCTGGAGGATGCAATGCTAGATGACATCGCCGCTCCCGTTTCTTCGCTTCGCGGGGAAATTCTCGATATCTGGGGGCGTCTTTGACGCCGTAGCCATAGAGAAGAGGATAGCCGAAAGGGAGGCTTTGACCTCCGAGCCGGGTTTTTGGAACGACGGTTCCCGGGCCGGCCGCATCATGACCGAGATAAAGTTGCTCAGGGACAGGCTCGGGACCTGGACGAGGCTGAAAGCCGACTCGGAGGCTCTGGACGACGTTCTCAAGATGGCCAAGGAAGAAGGCGACGAATCCATGGAGGCCGATATCCGGGCCTCTTTCAAGGACGTCGCCGATCGCTTCGGCAAGGCGTCGATACTCGAGCTGCTGTCCGGCGAAGCCGACCGCTCGGGGGCCTTTCTTTCCATCCACGCGGGCACCGGAGGGACCGAGGCCTGCGATTGGGCGTCAATGCTGCTTCGCATGTATACGCGATGGGCCGAGCGCAGGAAGTTCAAGGCGGAGGTCATCGATCTTCTCGAGGCGGAAGGCGGAGTGAAATCGGCCACTCTCCGGATCGAGGGCGAATACGCTTATGGCTATCTCAAGGGCGAGTCGGGTGTCCATCGGCTCGTCCGAATCTCTCCCTTCGACGCCAACGCGCGCCGGCATACGTCCTTCGCCTCGGTCTACATATTCCCCGTGCTCGACGACTCGATCGAAATAGATATAAAGCCGGAGGACCTCCGCATCGACACCTATCGGTCGGGCGGCGCCGGCGGCCAGAAGGTCAATAAGACCGATTCGGCCGTCCGCATGACCCACTTGCCCACGGGAATCGTCGTCACGTGCCAGAACGAGCGCAGCCAGTACAAGAATAAGGACGTCGCGATGAGCGTCCTGAAATCGCGGCTCTACGAGTACTATAAGCAGGAGAAGGAGAAGGAGAACGCCAAGTTCGCATCCGAAAAGAAGGAAATAGCCTGGGGCTCGCAGATCAGGTCGTACGTGTTCCAGCCGTATACGATGGTAAAGGACCACAGGAATAAATTCTCCGTCGGCAATGTCCAATCGGTGATGGACGGCGACATCGACCCTTTTATCGAGTCCTTCATGCGCTGGCGCTGGCAAGGCGGAGCATCCGGCGTCGATTCGAATGGCGATGCCGACGACGAGGATCTATAAGCGAGCCGGAGAGGCAGGATGCTGAGCTCCCGAACCCGCGCAGCGAGCTTTCTGGCCATCGCATTGGCCTTGGCGGGCGCGGGTCTCCACGCCGATGCTCCCGCGGCGACCGCCGCCGGTACTGCCGCTGCGACGCCTGCGGCCGGTACCGCACCGACAGGTACTGCCGCTCAGGTCACTACTCCTGTCCCGGCCGGTCCGGCGCCGTGGGTGCTCGGCATCGCGCGTTTCAGCGTCGAGAGATCCGAGGATCCTCGCTCTTCCCTCGAGGATACGCTACCCCTCCTGATACTTTCGGACCTGAAGTCGCTCCCGAAAAGGCATACGCCCGATGCCGCGGCCGCCGAAGCGGCTTTCCTGGCGGAGCTGCGCTCTCGCTTTACCTTGGGGACGGATCTGGCCTCCAAGCTTGACGCGCGCGCGCTTCGCTTCTTCGACCCTATCCTGGACATGGACGCATGGAAGGACGCGATATCGGCCGCGGATAAGCAAGTGTCTACTGCCGAGGAGAAGCTCGAGGCGGCCAAGGAGAATAAAGACAGCGCCTCTACTCCGCCTCCGAAGGACCTAGTCGCGAAGCTTTGGGACGGGCACGAAAATGGGCAGCTCATCGATTCGCCGACCCTCGGCCTCAGTCAGGCAGCCAAGGCGGCGAAGGTCGACCTGCTCGTCACGGGGAGCGTCGCCATCCAGTCGGGCTATGCCGTAATAAATGTTCAAGGCTACGATGCGTCGCTGGACCGCGAGGTCTTCTCGTGGAAAAGCTATTGCGCCATCGACGATCCGGGCCCGCTCGCCGCGGATATCGCGGAGCGATTGGAAAATTGGACGGCGGGAAGGCCTCTCGGGCGACTTGAGGTGAACCTGAACCCCGCTTCCGCGGAGCTTAGCGTCGACGGCGAGCCCTTCGAGGGCGCATATCCGGTCATATACGCGTATAGCGACGAGCGTCTTCACCTCTTCGCTTCCGCTGCCGGCTTTTCCTCTCGGGCAACGGCCGTCGACCTGGCCCTCGGTGACAGGAAATCCCTGGATCTGAATCTCGAGCCCCTCGCGACGGGGAATGCGGACTTGACGACCGATCCCGTCGGAGCCGCGATCAGTCTGGATTCCGTACCGATCGGTCTATCGCCCCTGTCGATCGGGCTGGACGGCAGCAGGCGCATCGTCCTGGCTCAGGCGCAGGGCAGGGAATCGCAGACCGTCATCCTTCCCGAATCCGGCGATGTTCAATTGAACCTCGATCTCCCTCCCACGGACGGATTGGGGCCGAAAGGCAGGATCCTCGCCGCCAAGGATAGTTTCTACAAAACCTTCGGCTGGTTCGTCCTCTCGATTCCCGTGACCGCCTTGACCTACGGGATAAACAACGCCTACGACGAGGCCTACACTCGGTCGGGCGAGCCTTCCTTGTACGGTTCCGCCCAAATTTCGACCTACGCTCTCTGGACTGCCGCGGCCGCGACGGGGACGGCGGCGGTATTCATGATCATCCGACTCGTCAAGTATCTCTCGACGGCGCATTGAAGCGATTGGAGACTTTCCAGGATGAGCTTCGCGGATAGAATCAGGAGTCTTTTTCGCATCGGGATTGCGGACGACTCTCTTTTCGAGGAACTCGTCGATCTCCTCGTCGAGGGAGATCTCGGCGCGGCGCTCGCCCTCTCCGTATCCGAGGAGCTGAAGGCCGCCTGCAAGTCGAAGCGACTCGCGGGACCGGCGGCGATCAAGCTCGAGCTGAAATCGATCCTCGCGCGCCTAGGCAAGGAGACGAGCATCCTGCCCCGCGCCGGCGCCATGAGCATATTCCTCGTCCTGGGTGTGAATGGCGTCGGCAAGACGACGACCTGCGCGAAGCTGGCGGATTACTTCCGTCGCGAAGGCCTGGCTCATGGCGTCATCCTCGCCGCAGGGGACACCTTCAGGGCCGCGGCGATCGACCAGCTGAGGATCCACGGAGAGAGGCTGGGGATTCGAGTCGTGGCGCAAAAGCCTGGGGCCGACCCGGGCGCGGTATTGTGGGATGCCATCGACGCCGCCCGCGCCGACGGGGCCGGGCTGGTACTCGCCGATACTGCGGGCAGGATGCACACCAGGGCCGACCTCGTCAAGGAACTCGGGAAAATCGACAGGATCGTCGCCGCGAGGGCCGAAGGCGCGGATTATCGCCGCCTCCTCGTCATCGACTCGACGACGGGACAGAACGGGCTGAGGCAGGCCGAGACTTTCTCCCAAGCCATGGAGATCGATGGGATAGTCCTGTCCAAGCACGATTCGACGGCTAAAGGCGGGATGACGATCCGCCTCGCGAAGGAACTCGGCCTGCCCACGGCCTTCGTCGGAACGGGCGAGGGGTACGGTGACATCGCGCCATTCGCCCTCGGCCGATTCCTGGACGAATTCATCGGGACGGGGCCATGAGGATCCGCCGACTGTTCGTCGTTTCCCTTCTCGCCCTGCTTGCCTCGGGCGCGGCGAGCGGCGAGGATCGGATAGAGCGCATAAGCGATCCGCGGAGCATGGGAGCCGCCAAGTCCTTCAAGGAGCTCGTTTACCGCGACGGCACGCTCGCGGAATCGATATCCTACGACGCGGACGGCGCGCTCCGGAAAGAAGTCTTTTTCGGCTCCTCGTCGCTGCCGGTCCAAACGCGCAGCTATATCCGGCACGACGGGCGGCTCGAGCGGGTCGAGTACGAGGACGCTTCGGGCGAGATCGCGGGCTCATTGAGCTATCGCTACGATAGGTACGGCCGCCTGCTGGGGGTCGATTCGGATGGGGATCTCGGCGCCATTTCCGTCGGCATGGTTTCGACCGAGGCGGTGCCCGAGGCTTCATGGGTCTCCGGCGAGACGACTACGGTCCTCGGCTACGACGATTCGGGCAGGGTCGAGACGGCCCAAACGATGAAGGACGGAGCCGTAGTCTCCGTCGAGAGCAGACGATACGGCGATACCGGACTCCCGGCCGCCGTTCGGACGGAAGATAAGGCCTCGGGTCTCGTCACCGAGCTTCTCTATGGAAAGGATGGACGCGTTTCATCCCGCATCGAAGCGCCGCTGAAAGGACAGCAGTCCAGGACCGAGTACCGCTACGATGACTCGGGGAGGCTCACCGAGGAGATCCTGCTGCGCGGAGGGCACCGAAGCGTAAAAGCGCTCGCGTATTCCAAGGACGGAACGCTGATCAGGGAGGAGACTCGCAGGGACGGCGAGCTCCTCCTGATCGTCGATCATATCGGGGACGGCCGCGTCGACGAACTCTACGACGACGGCCGACTCTTCGTTAAGGCTACCTATGCGGGCGGGCGGAAAACGAAGGACGAATTCTTCGTCGACGGCGTACTTTCCCGGACGAGGGAGTATTGATGGCAGTCCCACCGTGGATAGTCTTCGTCTCGCGACGCTGGTTCGCGGCGAAGCGGGAGAGCGGCGGCTCGGCCTCTTCCGTCCTCGCCGCCTCCGGCATCGCCATCGGCGTCGCGGCCCTCGTCGTCGTCCTCGGGGTCATGAACGGTTTTCAATCGGGGTTTATCGAATCCATCCTCCAGGTGTCGAGCTTTCACGTCAGAGTGGAGGACGAGCGAAGGGGCGGCTTCGACGAGACCCTCGCGGCGCGAATCGCGGCGGAGCGCGGAGTCGAGAGCGTCCTTCCCTTCGCGGAGACGCGGTGCCTCATCTCGTCCCGCGACGGAAGGACCTTCCCGCTCGCTCTGCGCGCGATTCCCGGCGATTCGGAGAGCCGCGACCCCGGAATGCTGAGAGCCCTGGGGATCGAGCGGCCGAAGACGGCCTCATCCTGGAATAGCGGAGGGGGCATCATCCTTGGGACAGAGCTGGCCCGCTATCTCGACCTGGCCCCGGGCTCGGAGGTCGACCTCCTCGTCGTATCGGCGGGAGGAGAGGAAGGCGTCGAGGCGAAGACCGTGAAGGTGAGGGTCGACGGCCTGTTCCGGTCGGGATACTTCGATTTCGACTTTGGGATGGCGATCCTGCCCTTTTCCTCGAGCGCCTGCGCCTCCATCTTCCCTCCCGGCGACCTCGTTCGCTACGTATACGGCGTCAAGCTCCGCGACAGGTATTCCGACGCCGAGCTGGCCGCCAGACTGCGGACCGATATCGGGCTCGGACCCGACAAGATCGAGGGTTGGCGCGACTACAATCGCGCCTTCTTCGGCGCGCTTCGCACCGAAAAGACGGTGATGATGCTTCTCGTCGGATTGATCTTCCTGGTGGTGGGCGTCAATATCTTCCATTCGATGCGTCGAGCCGTTGCGGAAAGGACCGAAGACATCGCGGTCCTCAAGGCGATGGGGGCCGGCCCGGTGGAGCTCAGGCGCGTATTCATCCTCGACGGCCTGGCCATCGGCGCCGGGGGCGCCATTTTCGGCCTCGCCCTCGGTCTCCTGATCGCGGTGAACGTCAACGAGGTATTCGCCATAGTCGAGGCCGCGGTAAACGGGATCGCCGGTCTCGCGGCGCGAATAATCGGCGGCCTCGGCGTCTCCGATTTCAGGGTTTTCTCGCCGCAGTATTTCTATCTCCTGGAGGTGCCCGTGCGAGTCCTCTTCCCCGAGACATTCTTCGTCACCGTCGCCGCCATCGCCTCGGCCGTCGCCGCCGCCGCCTCGGCCGCCTCGCGCGTATCCGGTCTGGCGCCGGCGGAGGTCCTGCGCTATGAGTGAGCCCCTGGTCGAATGCCGAGGGCTCGAGAAGACCTTCGCGAACGCGGCGGAGGAGCTGCGCGTCATCTACGGTCTCGACCTGTCCGTCGAGACCGGTTCCAGGGTGGCGATCACCGGCGCAAGCGGCTGCGGAAAGAGCACCCTGCTCTCGCTGCTGGGAGGATTGGACAGGGTCACCGGAGGATCCGCGCGCGTCGGCGCATGGCGCCTCGACACCATCCCCGAAAGGGACCTGACCGAGTTCCGAGGTAAGGAGGTGGGCTTCGTCTTCCAGTTCCACTACCTGCTGAAGGATTTCACCGCTCTCGAGAACGTCGCCCTGCCGGCCTTCATGCGGGGCGAGAGGAGAAAGGACGCATATAGGCGGGCCGCGGCCCTTCTCGCGGACATGGGCCTGGAGGAGCGGATGGACCACGTGCCGTCCAAGCTGTCGGGCGGCGAGCGCCAGAGGGCGGCGATCGCCCGCGCCCTCATCAACGAGCCGAGCCTCGTACTGGCGGACGAGCCGACGGGCAACCTGGACGCCGCGAGCGCGAAGTCGGTGAAGGATCTCCTGTTCGGCCTCTCGGGGCGGTACGGCACGACGCTCGTCCTCGCGACCCACGATCCCGTCCTCGCCTCCGAGGCCGACCTGCGCTATGAGCTCCGCGGCGGAAAGCTGAGCGTTTCATGAATCCGGGCCCCGCCTTTTTCTTCTCAGGGCGGATACTCGGATTCCGCTCTCGCCGCCGCGGGGAGGCGCCGGTCATGCGCTATTTGCGCGGCGCGGTGCTCGGCGTGGCCCTGAGCATCGTTCCTCTGGTCGTCGTCCTTATCGTAGCCGACGGCATGATACAGGGAATTACCGCGAGATACATCGAAACGGGCACCTACCACCTTCAAGCCCAGGCCTTGGCCGCAGTCGACGAAGCCGCGCTCGAGGCTTCTTCCGCCGCCTTGCGGGCCAAGCATGGGCTGAAGGCCTTCCCGGAGCTGCAGGGTTACGGAGTCGCGATAGCCGGCTCCAGGACGGCAGGAGTGGCGGTGCGCGCGGTCGATCCCGCGTTCCTCGAAGATCCGGGAACCGCTGCCTACCTCGAACTCGTCGACGGCCGGATGAAGCTCGATTCCACCAATCAGATCCTGCTCGGCGAGCCTCTCGCCAAGGACCTCGGCGTCAAAGCGGGCGACACCGTCAGCGTCGTGACCGAGAGACCGGTATATGGCGGAGCGACCGCGGCCTTCATCCCGAAAATCTCCGTATTTCGCGTGCAAGGGATAGTTTCGGCGGGATACCGCGAACTCGACGCCCTTTGGGCGTTCATCTCCCTTCGCGCCGGTTCGAGAATCTTCTGGCCCGGGGCCTCGCGGGCGATAATCGGCATAAAGGTCGCGAGCCCCTTCGGCGATCTCGAGCCCTCTCGCTCGGCCGCCCGGTCCGCGCTGTCTTCCGATTGGGCGGTGGTGACCTGGCCCGAGGCGGAGCGAAATGTCTACAAGTCCTTCGCCACGACGAGGGGCCTTCTCCTACTGGTAATGGCCCTCGCAGTGGCGGTCGCGGCGATAAACGTCGGATCGGCCCTGGTCATGCTCGTGCTCGAGCGCCGCAGGGACATAGCGATACTGAAGAGCGCCGGCGCCTCGCCCGCCCTGGTCGGCCGCATCTTCGTCCTGACCGGACTCGCCATCGGAGGAGCCGGCACCTTCATCGGAATTGGGGTCGGATCCCTGATCGCCTGGAGGATCAACGATATCGTCTCCGCGATCGAGGTGCTCGTCAACGCGGGGTCGCGACTCTGGGCCGCAGTCTCCGGCGCCGCGCCGCCCCGCGCCGCCATCCGCCTTCTCGATCCCGCCTATTACCTGGAAAGGATACCGGTGAATATCCATTGGGGGGAGCTGGCGTCGGTCGCGGGAACCAGTCTGCTGTTGTGCTTCATCGCGTCCCTATGGCCCGCCGGAAGGGCATCCCGGCTGCCGCCGCTCGAGATATTCCGCAAAACCTAGCGCAGTCGAATCGCCGCCCCGCCCCTCGGCTTTTTTTTTCCGCCGAATGGATGTATAGTGCTTCGGATTTCAATCGCCCGCCAAACATTCGGCGTGTTCATTCGGAGGGAGTATGGTCAAAAAAGACGCCATTCAGGCCGGAGCCGCTCCGGCAGATATGGACGAGAAGCTCAAGGCCCTCGATGCCGCCCGCCTGCAGATCGAGAAGCAGTTCGGCCAGGGCTCCATAATGAAGCTCGGATCCCACGATACGACGAAGGGCATCGATTTCATACCTTCCGGCTCGATCCTCCTGGACGAGGCTCTCGGAGTAGGCGGCTATCCCCGCGGTCGCGTGATCGAGATATACGGTCCGGAGTCCTCGGGCAAGACGACGCTCGCCCTCCATGCCATCGCCGAAGCGCAGAAAAAGGGCGGCATAGCCGCCTTTATCGACGCCGAGCACGCGCTCGACCCCGTCTACGCCAAGAATCTCGGCGTGAATATCGACGAGCTGTGGGTTTCGCAGCCCGATTCGGGCGAGCAGGCGCTGGACATAACGGAATCGCTCGTTCGATCGGGCGCCGTCGACATCATAGTCATCGATTCGGTGGCAGCCCTCACTCCTCAGGCGGAGATCGAAGGAGACATGGGGGACGCCCACGTCGGCCTCCAGGCTCGCCTCATGAGCCAGGCGCTTCGCAAGCTTACCGGGACTCTCTCCAAGTCCAAGACCATCCTCGTCTTCATCAACCAGATCCGGATGAAGATCGGCGTCATGTTCGGCAACCCCGAGACGACCACCGGCGGCAACGCGCTTAAATTTTACGCTTCGGTCAGACTCGAGGTCCGTAAGATCGAGACCATAGAGAAGGGCGAGGAGGAGGCCGTCGGCAACAAGGTCCGCGTCAAGGTGGTAAAGAACAAGGTCGCTCCGCCGTTCCGCAAGGTCGAGCTCGAGCTGATGTTCGGGAAGGGCATTTCCTGGGCCGGATCCCTGCTCGACGCCGCGGTGAAATACGATGTCATCGACAAGAAGGGAGCCTGGTATACCTGGGGCGAGGAAAAGGTAGGGCAGGGCAGGGACAACGCCAGGCTCTATCTTGAGCAGAATCCCGACGCGGCGGCCGGCATCGAGAAGCGGGTACGCGACCTGATCTTCACCGCGCAGCATCCCGATCCGGCGCCGGCCGATCCCAAGGCCGCCGACGCGGTCCCTTCGGGAAGCGCGGCCCGCGCCGTATCGGGCAAGATAGCGGAAGCGGTCGCGGATATCGCCGCCGTCGCTCGCGGTCCCGGGCGTCCCCCGAAGCAGGCGGCGAAGCCGAGCGCGCCGGCCGAGGACGAAGGGCTGTTCTAGCCGATGGCGCGCGTATTCCTCGGCCTCGGCTCCAACATCGGGGACGGGGCCGGGATTATCCGCGCCGCCTTCCTCGAGCTTTCGCGGACGCTGGAAGACGCGAGCCTTTCGCGGCTCTGGCGCTCGCGGGCCATGTACCGCGAAGACCAGCCCGATTTCGTCAACGCCGCCGTGGCGGGCGAGACGACGCTGTCGCCTCGCGGGCTGCTCGCGGCGGTCAACGCGATAGAGTCGGACTTCGGGCGCGATCGGAGCCGAGAGCTTCCTAAAGGACCGCGCACGCTCGACATCGATATCCTGCTCTACGGCTCCCTGGTGCTGAGCGAAGCCGGCCTGACCATACCTCACGCGGGGCTCAACGAGCGTCGCTTCGCTCTCATGCCCCTATTGGACCTCGATCGCGGCCTGCTCGACCCTCTGAGCGGCGAAGCCTATTCGATGATAGCCGCGGCTCTCCCCCCCCAGGGTATTTACCTTCTGGAATAAGCCGGCTATCATCCCTTATTCGATGCTCACACCAGAAACACTCGGCGCCGACGGCGAGCCGGGCCTCGACAGCCAGGCCGGGCAGCGCAGGCTCTTCCGCCTCAAGGACTTCGAGGGCCCCCTCGATCTGCTCCTGTTCCTGGTACGGAAAAACGAGGTGAGCGTCTACGATATCCCCATCGCCTCGATCACCGAGCAGTACCTCGGCTACCTTGACGGCGCCGAGGGCTGCGACCTGGACGATCTCACCGAATTCTATTTGATGGCGGCGACGCTCATTTACATTAAATCCCGAATGCTTCTTCCTCTGGACCCGGAGCTGGACGACGAACTCGAGGATCCCCGCCGGGAGCTCATCGAGAAGCTCATCGAATATCAGAAATTCAAGCGCCTTTCCGAGCTCATGGAGCGCAAGGAGATGGAAGTCGAATGGTCGGTCGAGCGCAGGAAGATCCAGCGTCCGCTGCCCTTCGCCGACGAAAGGGACATGTGGGCGGAGATCGACGTATGGGATCTCCTGCGTTCCTTTTCGGCCCTCGTGACCAACTTGTCCTCCGAGCGCATCATGGACCTCTATGAGGAAGTATCGATCAACGAGAAGACGGCACTCATACACGAATTCCTCGAGTCGAAAGGCGCGTTCAACTTCACCGACCTCGTCACCCGGCCGCGGTCGACGATGGACATCGTGTGCGCCTTCCTCGCCGTCCTCGATGCCGTGAAGTATCATATCGTCTCGATTTTCCAGCACAGGCTGTTCGGCGATATAGAGATCCGCGCTCACGCGGGCTCGCGCGCGGGCGCGGACGCGGAGGAGTAGGGCATGGAAATCAGGCTTGAGAAAGAGGCGGCCCTCGTAGAGACCGTCCTGTTCCTGGAGTCGGAGCCTTTGGACGAGGCGTCTCTTTCTCGGATAACCGGCCTTTCCCGCGATGTCGTGGAAGGAGCCCTGGAGATATTGCGCGAAGATTGCTCCGCCTCGAGCCGAGGCCTCGAGCCGATCAAGGCAGGCGGAGGGTGGATACTCGCTCCCAAGACGGAGCTTTGGGAATCGCTCAAGGATCGCTACGGCAAGAAGAGCGAGAGCCGGCTCTCGAGGGCGGCCCTCGAGACTCTCTCGATCGTCGCCTATTCCCAGCCGATCACGCGAGCCGAAGTCGAGGCGATCAGAGGCGTTTCCGCGGACGGCATGATCCGATTCCTCCTCGAGCGGGATCTGATCAAGGAAGTCGGCAAGAAGGAAGCGCCCGGCAGGCCCGTCCAATACGGGACGACCAAGGAGTTCCTGAAGTACTTCCGGCTGGGGTCCATCGCCGATCTGCCGCGCCTCGACGATCTCGAGAGGAACCGCTTCGACGACGGGAGCGCCGAGCCTTCGCCGGCCGCGCTCCCTGGCGAGCCGGGGGGCCCACCTCCCTCCGCCGCCGGTCCGCGCGATGGCTGATCCCTCTCCCTCGGGCGCGGGAATACGTCTCCAGGCCTACCTCGCGCATGCCGGCGTCGCGTCGCGCCGCGCGTGCGAGGGCATAATCCTCGACGGCCGCGTATCGATAAACGGGATCGTCTCGTCCGAGCTGGGCGTCCGGGTGATGCCCGGCGACGAGGTGAGGCTCGACGGCCGCCTCGTTGGGCCCGAAGGCCGAAAGCGATACCTGCTCCTGAACAAGCCCGCGGGCTATATATCTGCCATGTCCGATCCCGAGGGGCGCCCGCTCGCCGCGGACTTGCTCGAGGGAGTGCGGGAGCGAGTCTACAACGTGGGGCGGCTCGATCAATGGTCCTCGGGCCTCCTCGTGTTCACCAATGACGGGGACCTCGCCTCGCTGCTCGTGCACCCCTCCGGGGGGATAGAGAAGGAGTACGAGGTCCTGGCCGATTCCGACCTCGGCGATGATTTCTTCACGTCGTTCAGGACGGGCCTCGAGATACGCGGCGTCGCATATCGCGCCCACGGGCTCTTCAGGACCGGTCCGGCCTCCGCGAGGGTCGTCCTCCTCGAGGGGAGGAACCGGGAGATACGTCGCGTGCTGGAGCATTTCGGCCGGAGAGCCAAGATCCTGCGCCGCGTGAGGATCGGGCCTCTGACGATAGACGGCCTCGCCGAGGGGGCCTATCGGGAGCTTCGGGAAGGCGAAATAGCGGCGCTTCGCGCTTTCGGGAAGAAGGGCGCATGATAATAGCCATCGACGGACCCGCCGGATCCGGCAAGAGCACGATTGCGCGGATGATCGCCGAGGGCTTCGGCTGCACGTACGTCAACTCGGGGAGCATCTATCGCGCCATGACCCTCCGCGCGCTGAGACAAGGCGTCGATACCGGGGACGCCGAAGCGATCATCGCGTCCTCGAGGCGCGCGATTATCGAGTATCGCGCCGGCAGGCTCTATCTCGACGGCTCGGACTCCGAGGCCGAGCTTCGCTCCGAGCGGGTCGACGCCTTCGTGGCGCAATTGTCGGCGATCCCCAAGCTCAGGGAGATCGTCAACGACATCGTGCGGAAGATCGCCGGCTCCACCGACGCGGTCGTCGAGGGCAGGGACATGACGACGGTGGTCTTCCCGAACGCCGAGGTGAAAGTCTACCTGGACGCGAGCGCCGATGCCAGGGCGAGGCGGCGCTACGAGCAGGGATCCAATGCGGCGTCGTTCGATGAGATCAGGGAAAACATCGCGATGCGGGACGAGATCGACAGGACCAAGTCGACGGGAGCCCTTAAAATCGCGCCCGACGCCGAGTATTTGGACAGCTCTCACTTGACCATACAGCAAGTTTATGACAAAGTATACGGGAAAATTCTTCATCTAAGGGAACACCATGGGCGGTAAGGAAGTGGAAATGGGTGCCGTCGTCCCCTCCAAGGACGACATCCAGACACAATTGCAGGAGCAGTACCTCAAGAGCCTTGAGGGCCTGGAGGAGGGAGATCTCGTCGACGGCCACGTCATCCAAGTCACGGATGACTTTATTTTCGTCGACGTAGGCTATAAGTCGGAAGGCAAGATCCCTATCGCCGAATTCGGGGAGACCCCTCCCAAGATCGGCGAGGTAGTGAGCGTCATACTCGTCAAGAAAGAGACGCATTCCGGAGAGATAGTCGTATCCAAGAAGCGGGCCGACGAGAAGATTTATTGGAGGACGGTCTCCAACGCCTTCAAGGATCACCTCGCGGTCGACGGCGTGATCGATAAGGAAATCAAGGGCGGCTTCGAGGTAAACCTGGGCCACGGTCTCCGCGGCTTCCTTCCGGCCTCCAAGGCCGACGTCCAGCGCGTCGAGAAGGGCGACAAGCTCATAGGCGTCAAGTCGCAGTTCTATCTCGAGCGCCTCTACTCCGAGAAGAAAGTCAACATCGTCCTCAATCGCCGAAAGTGGATGGAAGAGGACATCGAGAAGCGCCGCGAGGATTTCTTCCAGCGGACCCAGATCGGCGATTCGGTGAAGGGCGAGGTCAAGAGCTTCACCAGTTTCGGCGCGTTCATAGATCTCGGCGGCTTCGACGGCCTTCTCCATATCAACGACATGAGCTGGGGCCACGTCACGCGCCCCAAGGATTTCGTGAAGAAGGGGCAGGAGATCGAGCTCAAGGTCATCAGGATGGAGCCCGAGGAGAGACGCATAAATCTCTCCCTGAAGCACTTCACGCCCGACCCGTGGTCGACCTTCGAGGAGCGCTACCACATCGGCGACGTCGTCCACGGCAAGGTCACGAAGCTTACCGATTACGGCGCCTTCATAGAAGTCGAGGAGGGCATCGAGGGCCTCGCCCATATATCCGAGTTCTCGTGGGTGCGGAAGGTCCGGAAGCCCGAAGAGATGCTCCACGTCGGGGATCCCGTCGATTGCATGATCCTCAACTATGATCTCCAGGCAGGCAAGGTTTCCCTGGGCTTGAAGCAGGTCCAGGACAACCCCTGGGACCAGGTCTCCGAGAAATATCCCGTCGGCATCCGGTTGACCCGTAAAGTCGTCAAGCTTACCGCCGCAGGCGCCTTCGTGGAGCTCGAGGAGGGGATCGACGGTTTCCTCCATTCCGACGACCTGTCCTGGACCAAGCACGCCAAGGGCGCCTCCTCCGAGCTCGAAGTCCGCAAGGAGATCGAGGTCATGGTGATCGAGAGCGATTCCCAGGACAGGAATATCCGCCTCGGCGTCAAGCAGCTCTCCGAGGACCCCTGGCATTCCTTCTCCAAGGCCTTCCGCATGGGCTCGACCGTGGAAGGCGTTGTTTCCTCGGTCACCGATTTCGGCGTCTTCGTCAAGGTCCAAGGCGATATAGACGGCCTGATCAAGAAGCAGGACCTTTCCGAGGACAAGGATGAGCCCTACGACGACGCGCTCAAGCGCTTCCACGCGGGGCAGGCGGTCAAGGCCCTGGTCGTCGAGCTCAGTCCCGAGCGCCAGAAACTCGGCCTCTCCATCCGCGATCTCGTGCGCAGGCAGCAGCGCGAGGAGATGTCGCGGTTCATGCAGGACGACTCCAGGGACGGATACACTCTCGGAGACCTGCTCAAGGAGAAGGACGACGGGAAGAAGAACGGTTAGGCCCCTGTCGCGACGCGATGGCTCCCTATCGGTATGGCGGCAAAGGCGATGTTCGAGGCGATAGATCCCGCGAAATTCGGGACGCTCATAGAGATAAGCGCCCTGATAAACTCGAATTACGCGGACGCGACGTCGCTGCTCACTCAGATACTGGAGTCGGCGACGCGCCTCACCGAAGGCGAGGCGTCGTCGCTCATCCTGCACGATCGGGATTCCGGCAAGCTTCGCTTCGAGATAGCGCTCGGGCCTAAGGGCCGGGACGTCAAGAAATTCCTCCTCAATCCGGGCGAGGGTATCGCCGGCTGGGTCGCGATGCACGGCCGGTCCCTCATCGTGAACGACACCGATACCGATTCGCGCTTCTATGCCGATATCGCGAAGTCGATAGGCTATCCGACCTATTCGATCCTCGCGGTGCCTATGCGCGTCCGGGACGTAACCGTGGGCGTCATCGAAATTCTCAACAAGAGGCAGAAGAAGTACTTTACGCACGACGACCTGCGCTGGCTCGAGATATTCGCGGTCCAGGCCGCCTTGGCGATCGAGAACGCGCGATACCTTGAAAAGGCCCAGGACGAGATCCATTACCTGCGCGACAAGGTGCAGGCGGACCAGGGCTGGCACAATCTGGTCGCCAAGTCGCCTTTGATCGTCGAAAAGCTGGACCTGATAGATCGAGTGGCCAAGACGGACTCCTCCGTGCTCATCCTCGGCGAGAGCGGCGTGGGCAAAGAGCTTTTCGCCGAGCAGGTCCACCTGAGGTCCCCGAGGGCCGGGAAGCCCTTCGTCCGGGTGAACTGCGCGGCTCTCCCCGAGGGATTGCTGGAGAGCGAGCTCTTCGGCCACGTCAAGGGCGCCTTCACCGACGCCGTGCAGAATCGACGGGGCCGATTCGAGCTCGCGGATACGGGGACCATATTCCTCGACGAGATCGGGGACTTGCCGATCAAGCTTCAGGCGAAGCTTCTGAGAGTGCTCCAGCAAAGGACCTTCGAGAAGGTCGGGGCCAGCGAGCCCGTGAGCGTCGACGTGCGCATCGTAGCCGCGACCAACAGGGACATCGAGGCTCTGGTCGAGAAGGGCGAGTTCCGCTCCGACCTGTATTATCGGCTCAACGTCCTGCCGCTGAACGTGCCGCCGCTGCGGCAGCGCAAGGAGGACATCCCGGCCCTGGCCGATTTCTTCCTCAAGAAATTCTCGCGCGAGACGAACAAGCGCTTCGCCGGCTTCACCGAGGCGGCGATGGAGCTCATGCTCTCGTATTCCTGGCCGGGCAACGTCCGCGAGCTGGAGAACGCCGTCGAGCGGGCCGTCGTCATCGCGAAGGATGCGCGGATCGGCGCCCGCGACCTGCTGCTGGGCGCCGGCGCGTCCGGCAACGACGAGTACAAGGGCAAGAGCCTCAAGGAAGCGCTCGCGATCTTCAAGCGCCATTTCATAATGAAGGCCCTCGAGGACAATCATTGGAACCAGACCGAGACCGCCAAGGTGTTGGACATCCAGCGGACCTACCTATCGCGCCTCATCAAAGAGCTCGACATCACGAATCCCAAGGAGTAATAGATGGATAATCCAGCCCGCTCCTCCAAGGCCAAGGCCGAGGAAAAGAAGAAGACTTTCTACGTCAAGTTCGCCGATTTCCTGCGCAAATACCGCTACGCGGTCCTGGCGCTGTTCGGCGCGGCGATCCTCGCCGTGGTCGGCGTCGCCGTAGGCACCGCGATCAAGGACTCCGCGGTCAAAGCCTCCACGGCCCGCCTCGAGAAGCTCGACGCCGATTTCGCGGCGTACTCGAGCGAGCAGGACGCCGCGAAGAAGGACGCCCTCGAGAAGGCTCTGCTCGCCTCGGCGGACGACATCGCCAGGAGGGGCCCGCGCCTCTACGCGGCCCAGAAGGCCATGGTGTATAAAGCCAAGATCGAGGAGTCGAAGAAGGACTGGACGGAGGCGGAAAAGGATTGGCTCGCGATAGCCTCGGCCGTCCCCGAATCCTATCTCGCTCCCGTCGCGCTGCAAGGCGCGGCCGTCGACGCGGAGGAACTCGGGTCGGTCGATAGGGCGACGGCGGACTACAAGCGGCTGATCGACAAGTACTCGGCGAACGCCATCGGCATTCCCCACGCCTATTTCGCGCTCGGCCGCCTGGCCGAGCAGCAGAAGGACTACGCGGCCGCCATGGCCTCCTACCAGAAGATCGTTTCGTCCTGGCCGGACGACGATTGGACAAAGCTCGCTACCGATCGTATAATCTTCCTTAAATCGCGGGGTCTTGCGAAATAGAGGAGGCCGGACATGGCCAGGAAGCGCGCGAAATTCTTCGAGACCCGGACCTTCGGCTTCGTCATAGCGGCTGTCGTCATAGCGATAATCATGGCCGTCAGCTACGGAACGGGACTCCTCCAGGTGCTCGAGCTCAAGGTCACCGACAATAATTTCCGGATCAAGCATTCCCAGAGGAGCACGGCAGTCAAGGAAGGCGCGGTCTATTCCGAACAGGAGAGCCGCATATCCGACGACATAATGATCGTGGGCATTGACCCGAACTCGCTCGCGAAATACGGGCGCTGGCCCTTCCCGCGCAGCCGGCACGCGGACCTCATCAACGCCTTCGCCCGCATCCAGGATCAAGGCGAGCGCGAGAACGCCCTCCTCCTCGACATACTGTTCACCGAACCCTACCTGGACCACCCGGCCGAGGACGCTCTCCTCGCGTCCACGATCGCGAAATCCGGCAGGGTGTTCCTGGAGACCCAGCTGAAGGGCGAGTCCAACGAGTCGGACACGGCGCAGGATTTCGCCGCGCGGTCGCAGATCCTCGCGGACAGGCTCGGTACGATCACGAAGATCAAGGGCGATTGGCGAAAGACCAGCGAATTCCTCAGCGCCGAGTCGCCCCTCGCCGAATACGGACGCGCGGCGGCCGGCTACGGCCACGCGAATTACCTCCCCGATCCCGATACGATCTTCCGGAGGCAGCCCCTGGTGGCTCGGCTGAGCACGCTCGTGGATACGCCCCGGCTCGATTCCCTCGCCCCCGGCTTTAGCGTCGATTCGTCGAAGTTCGAGCGCCTGGCCTGGATGGACAAGAACGGGCTTTTCCACGACATCGATACGCCCTTGACCGCCGGCTCGCTCGCGGCGCTCAAGGCCAGGATGGCCAAGGAGGCGCCCGCCAAAGGCGACGCCGCCAATCAGTACTATATCGTCCGCAAATACAGGGACCAGTTCATCCCGGCGATCACCCTCGCCCTGGCCGCGAACTATTTCGGCGTCAAGCTCGGCGATATCGACGTCATCCTCGGCGACAGGATCCGCATCCCGTCGCCGACCCGCTACGATCCCGATACGGGCGAGCGCAAGCCCTACGAGCTCGTGGTGACGCCCGATCAGTACGACAAGGACGGCAACGTCGTAAAGCAAGGGAAGAGAAGGGTGCTCGACAACCTCGATATCCCCATCGACGCGAACGGCCAGATGATCATAAACTTCATGGGCTGGCCTTCGGACGACCCGGCGGCCCAGACCTACACCGTCCGACCCTACGTCGGCTACTCGGAGAAGGCGCCGGGACCGAATCCGAAGACCTGGCATCATACGATGGCGGTCGGCAACAAAATCATCATGGTGGGCGCCTTCTCGAGCGGCATGGCCGCCGATCAGAAGACGACGCCCTTCGGGCTGATGTTCGGCATCGAGATGCATGCCAATGCCCTCAATACCATATTGATGGACAACTTCCTCCGCCCCGTTCCCGGATGGGCCGATTTCGCCCTGCTCGCGGCCCTGGTCTTCCTCGTGGCCTTCATGAGCTCGAGGCTCTCGACCATCCTATCCTTCTTCGGGACGATAGTGATCATCGTGGCTTTCTTCTTCGCGACTTCCATAATTTTCGACTACCGCTCGACCCTCGTCAATTTCAGCTCTCCCGCCATAGCCATGATCTTCACCTTCCTCGCGATCGTGGTGTACAGGGCCATGACCGAGGAGCGCGACAAGAAGGCCATCCGCGACACCTTCGGCAAGTACCTGTCGCCGAAGGTGGTCGACCAGCTGGTCGAGAACCCGCCCGAGCTCGGCGGCGTGGACAAGGACCTCACCGTCCTCTTCTCGGATATCCGCAGCTTCACCACGCTGTCCGAAAGCATGTCCCCCCAGGAGCTCGTCAACCACCTGAACACCTACCTGACGGCCATGACGGACATTATCCTCGAATACGGCGGCTACCTGGACAAGTACGTCGGCGACGAAGTCATGTGCTTCTGGGGAGCGCCCCTGCCGCAGGCCGACCATGCCGTCCGCGCCTGCAAGTGCGCCCTGCGCCAGATG
>Ga0181535_10000354_pt1 | contig 71359 bp, 67 predicted proteins | sample PEATcosm2014_Bin_44_FD_119774 | JGI IMG/M metagenome (GOLD analysis project Ga0181535, IMG submission 119774) | Peatland microbial communities from MTU Mesocosm Facility, Houghton, MI, USA - PEATcosm2014_Bin17_30_metaG | ecosystem: Environmental > Terrestrial > Soil > Wetlands > Peat | place... | reverse complement strand
TCCCGGATATCTGCCGGTTCAAAACGTCCGAGCACTATTATGCGACGATGTTTCACGAGTGCATCCACTCCACCGGGCCACGGCTCGACCGGTTCAAGAGAGCGGATCCGGTTTGCTTTGGGTCTGACACGTACGGGCGCGAGGAACTGGTCGCCGAGATAGGGAGCGCATACCTGGCCGCGCTCACCGGCATCGACTCATCAGCAGTTATCCAGAATCAGGCCGCATACCTCCAGAACTGGGCAACGGCGATTAAGGCCGATGCAGATCTCGTGATGTATGCAGCGGGCAGAGCGGAGAAAGCAGCGGACTTTATGATCGGGGCTTCTGCCCCGGTCCCTGTCGGTTCGACCGGGACAGAAACGGCGGAAGGGGTGACAGCATGACCCAAACCATTTTTGACGCCATGCCGATCAAGGTTCTCGAAGAACTCGAACGCATCCAGATCGCTATCCCCAACATAGAGCGACGGGCATTCATGCTGCAGGCCGATGCGCAGGATCTCCGCATGAGACATGATGAGATTGTCAACTCGTGGAAACTCCGGGCGGAGCGGGAGGGCCTCGATAATCTGATCGCAGAACGGCAACGGCTTGAGATGAATGCATGGATCTGCGAGCCGCTGCCGTGCAGGGCTTCCGCAGAGGCCCGGGGGCGGTCGTCATGATCGCAGCCGAGGATCTCAAATCCTCTCTTTCCCATTTTACCGGGACGACCCGGTACATCCGCGACCCGTTCACCGGTCTGATCCACACGGACGGGATCGAGCACCTGGCCGAGCGTGCGGAGGCGCAGTGGCTGATCTCCGATATCGGCGCAGTTTTCCACATTCATCAAAATGTCAAGGGAATACCATTTCAGCTCTGGACCCTGACCGTCACCGAGGAGAACACAGCGGTCCTGACCTGCCGCGAAGACTGCGATATGCCGGCGATCTACGAGCAGAAATACGAGTACACCGATTTTCCGGTCGGGACCTGGAAGATGTATCTTATCGATGGTGTTCTGATGGTTCCCTCGGAGTACTGAGGGGCCCCTATGCTTAGCCCTCGGCAACTCCGGGAGTACCGGAAAAAACGTTCAACCATTTTTGGAATTGCAAAAAGCCTGTGGTGGGGGTTGCATCGGATGAAGAAAAGGATCCAGATTCGGTTCAGGTAAAAAGGTGGCCCGACAGGGACACCATGACGCCAATCAAAGGGCCCTGCCGGGTTGGTACATCATCGACGCCCGGCATTATCTTTCTTGGCTAAGGTTGGACCCGCCCCGAAGGCTCACGCGACGGGCCCGCCATGCGGCCCCGTAACCGGCTCGCCTTCTCCCGCCCCCGGCCATACGCCCGTGTGTCTGTCCTCTTGGGCTGCCCTGATCTTACCTGGCCCGCCCGATGCTCGCGCGACACGGCGATGGTCGCCGTGTTCCGGCTCGCATCCTCCCACCCCCGACCGGAAACCGACCCCCGTAGGAGTTATCGCTACATACTGCCCGCCTTTAAGAAGGGCGGGAGGAGCGAAGCGGGCGGTGGGTCGTGGCCGCAGTGGCCCGAGTGAGCGCCGCTTCAGGGTGCGAAGGTAACGAGCCGCATCAGCGGTGAGTCCGAGCCCCTGATGCGTCGCGCGAACGAGTCACCGAACGTTACGCATATGCCCGATCAACAGCGACGAACACGATGCGAAGCATGGTGTGAGGAGCGAGCCAAACAGCCGACGGCGCTGGAACGGAGTGACGAGCCGGGGGCGTCATCCTACCAACAGGGCAACCTCAAAAAGCAGCGAGGTGATGTGAAGCGAGCCGGAATGCAGTGAGCGCAAGCGAACGGAATGAGGACGAGTGAACATGACCGAGCGTCTTCATCTCTCTGATCAGCTAAGGGGAGGATCGCCGCCCCGCTCCGCACGCTTCGTGCACCTTCGGCGCACTCGCACCTGCTCCGCGGACCGGCTTGCTTTGTGCTTCTCTTTTTCAGCAAGTTCCACCAGTTTCTTGAATCTTGAATCTTTTTGAAATTGTTCCAGATTCTCTCTAATTATATCCAATTCTGACATTTTTCGTTCGATTTCATGCAATTCTTCCCATCTTTTTTTCTGCTCCTCTTGGAGATAACGAATCATGAACTCCTGGTATCGCAATTCTCTTTCAATATCAGAAATGTCGCTTTTATCCATGCGTTAAAAATTTCTTGATGTCTTCATATAACAGCGGCGTTTTTGATTTTTTACGGGATTCAGAAATGTTGGGGAAGCCCACGCGGCAAGGGGCCGTGCCCCGTTGAGCGTCCTCCTCTCGAATTCTTCATATCTTATGACCTGATGTGGATTTTAATATCTCATGCGCGAAATGGAATAAGACAAGTTTTCTTTACGGGAATTTGCCGAATGTATTCAACTAAGACATGACCCACCCCCGTAGTGTAGCGGTCAATCATGCAGGACTTTGGATCCGGCGACACCAGTTCGAATCTGGTCGGGGGTATCGCTTTTCAGGATAGAAGAATCCATTTTATATCCGTGTGTTCATATCTGGTTGTGTGATAAAAACCCTTCATCTCCGTCTGCGTATCTATGTCTCCATTCTTATTGTGGTGATCCTGGTAGGCGTCGCCGGAATGATGACATTTGAGCACCGAAGCCTGCTTGACTCGTTCTATTTTGTGGTGGTCACGATTGCAACGGTGGGTTTTGGGGATATCTACCCGGTGACCCCTGCCGGGAAACTGCTCACGATTGCAATCATCCTTGTCGGGGTCGGCTGTTTCGTAGGTCTTGTTGCGTCTGCCATTGACATGATGATCGAGAAACGGGAGCATGCTTTGCGGCAGGGGAACCTCAACATGATGGTGGGTGTCTTTTTCTCCGAAGTGGGGACAAGCCTGCTCCGGACATTCTCGGCACACGACCCTGCAGTTGACCAGGTACGCGCTGCACTCCTGGTGTCAGACACCTGGTCCGATGAGGATTTTGCCCGTGCCTTTGAAACCCTGCATCAGCATGGTACCAGAATCGACAGTAAGACCCTTGATCTGCCTACTCTGAAAGGATTCCTTATATCCCATAGAAATTTCATGCTCACCTTCTTTGAGAACCCGCAGATTATCGAGCACGAAGGCTTCACCCCGCTTCTGCAGGCAGTTTTTCACCTTGCCGAGGAACTGGCTGCACGCGATCAGTTCCTGGATCTACCGGCATCAGATTATGCCCATCTTTCTGGAGATATTAACCGGGCCTATGGCCTGCTGATTGTTGAGTGGATGACCTATATGCGCCATTTGAAGAAACACTATCCTTATCTCTTCTCCCTGGCAATGCGGACAAATCCGTTCGATGCACATGCATCGGCAATCGTCCGTTAACTTCATCAAGAGACCCTTTTTTTCCCGCAGACTTTTTCCCACAGCAACGAAACCGCCCCATCATCCATGCAAAGTGGGGATCAAAATAATAAAAAGGAGTTATTGACCTGAATAGTTCTGTGCATTTTAGCAATGGCCGCGGAACAGATCCCGGACCAGACCTGGGATTTCAGATGGGCGGGAAGCAACGGGGATATTCATTTTCTTAAGCCTCACGATCTTGGATTTTGCATCACTTTCCCCACCTTCGACAATAGCGCCGGCATGGCCCATCCTTTTATCAGATGGAGCTGAAACCCCGGCGATGTAGGCAACCAGTGGCACATCCGTATTCCGGGCCCCCTCAACTTCGAGGTTCCCGCCCACTTCCCCAATCAATACCACTGCCTTTGTTTCCGGGTCCTGTGCGAACTGTTCCAGCACATCCTCAAAGGTCTGGCCGATCACCGGGTCACCGCCGATACCGACAACCGTGCTCTGCCCGATACCGGCCCGGGTAAGTTCATCGACGACTTCGTAGGTGAGCGTCCCGCTCCGGGAGATGACCCCTACATGGCCCCGCGAGAAAAGCCCGGCGGGCATAATCCCCATCTTCACTTCCCCGGGAGAGAGAAGGCCCGGGCAGTTGGGCCCGATCACGGAGCAACCCTTCATCTTGGCGTAGGCAATCGCTTTCATCGTGTCGTGCACCGGGACATGCTCGGTGATCGCGACGACAAGTTCGAGGCCTGCATCTGCCGATTCCATAATGGAATCTGCCGCCGCAGTCCCGGGCACAAAGATCACGTTGGCTGTTGCGTCCTGTTCTTTGAGTGCCTCTTTTACCGTGTTGTAGACCGGGACGCCGTGCACCGACTGGCCCCCCTTCTTTGGCGTGACACCTGCGACAACGCCCCGCCCGCCGACCTGCCGGGCATACTCGTTCATGAGCCCGATGTGGTACTCGCCCTGCCGGCCGGTCGCGCCCGCAACGATAATGCCGGTCTTCTTGTCCCCGTAGATCATTTCACAACCTCCACGGCCCTTTTTACCACGAGATCCATGGTGTCGAGCATCTCGTAGCCTTTTAGAGAGAGAAGTTTTCGCCCCTCTTCCGCGTTCGTTCCCGCAATCCGGACGATCACCGGGACACTGACCTCGGAGGCAATGATGCCCCGTGCCACTTCATCGCAGCGCGTGATGCCGCCGAGAAGGTTGACGACAATGACTTTTACCGAGGGGACGCTTGCGACCAGACGCACCGCGTGCATCACCCGCTCGCTGTCCGCACCGCCGCCTACGTCAAGGAAATCTGCAGCCTTGCCTCCGTAGAACTCGATAAGGTCGAGCGTTGACATCGTGAGTCCGGCCCCGTTTCCTATGACTCCGATGTTACCGCCCAGTTCGACAAACGAGAAGCCGTGTTTCTCTGCTTCACGCTCACGCTCTGTCAGGTCCCGGTTGACTGCAATACCCTGGCGGGCGAGGCTGTTGTCGTCGATGATCAGCTTGGCATCGGCCGCATAGACTCCACCCGGTGTCGTAACGAGCGGGTTGATCTCGGCAAGGAGCGCGTCCTTGTGGCAGAATACATGGTATAACCGGTTGACGGTCTTCTGGATATCGGCCGGTGCATCGCCGCAGAGTTCCCTCAGGAGAAATCCCGGTGCATCGGGAAGAAGCGGGCAGAAACTAACCGACCGGACAGCATCTGCATTTTTGCGTGAGGTCTCCTCGATGTCCACGCCGCCGGTCTCGGCAAAGAGGATCACGGGTTGTTTCTTTGCCCGGTCCATCGTGATACTGACAAAGTACTCGTGCTGGATCTCGAGGCGCTCTTCGATCAGGATCCTCTGAACCGGAATGCCCTTGATGGTGGTGTTGAAGAGTTTGCGGGCTGTTTCAATGACCGTATCGCGATCGGCCATCAGGACGCCCCCGGCCTTGCCTCTTCCGCCGACGTCAACCTGAGCCTTGACGGCAACCTTTCCCTTGATCGCGTCCATATGGAGAAGGATCTCCTCGTGCTTGCTCACCAGGATGCCTGTTGGCACCTTTATTCCCTCTTCGGCAAAGAGCTGTTTTGCCTCGTACTCCAGTAGTTTCATGGCTGTTTCTTCCCTTCGGCAAGTGCGATCCCGAGTTCCATCGCTTTGGTGTTGAGTGCTTCGGTACCTTTGGGTACGGAATCAAGGATGGCTTTTTTCAGTGCTTCAACGCTTACCACGTGCGTATAGCCGACAAGAGCACCGAGCATCACGATATTTGCCACGATGTCCCGGCCAAGCGTAGTCTTTGCTTCGGCAGTTGCCGGGATCTCATAAAATGTGCAGCCGGGCCGCGAGTGGACAAGCGTGGAATCAAGGATCATGATCGCTTCAGGCCGGGCCGCGGCACCGTACTTCTCGAAACCTTCCTGCGACATGATGACAAAGACATCGGGAACCGCCACTTTGGGGTACAGGATCTCATCGTCATCGATGATCACCGCGCTCATCGATGCCCCGCCCCGGGCCTCGGGCCCGTAAACCTGCGTCTGCACGGCGAACTTATGGTCGTACATCACCGCAGCCCGCCCGAGGATGACTGCCGACAGGATGATCCCCTGCCCGCCAAACCCGGAGAACCTGACCTCGCGTCTCATGACTGCGCCTCCTTTGGCTGCAGGCCCATCGCGGGCCGGTTGCGCCGTATGAGTTCGCCGACAACGTACATATCTTCCGGGATCGCTTCACCCTGTTCGAGCAGACGATCCCGTTTTGCTTTCAGGAGCGAGTGTGATTTGAGGAACTCAATCTGGTCGGCAACCTGCCGGAACTTGTTCCGGCGCCCGAAGTTCGTGGGGCACTGGACGAGGACTTCGATAAACGAGAACCCCGGGGTCTCAAGGCCGACTTTTATTGCTTTTTCAAGTTCCTTTACGTGGAACGAGGTCCAGCGGGAGACATAGTTTGCACCCGCTGCTATGGCGAGCTCCGAAAGATCGAATGCCGGCTCGGTGCACCCGTAGGGTGTCGTTGTCGATATGCAGCCCCGGGGCGTGGTCGGGCTGCCCTGCCCGCCGGTCATTCCGTAGATCTGGTTGTTCATGCAGACCACCGTAAGATCGATGTTCCGGCGGCAGGCGTGGATAAAGTGATTCCCGCCGATTGCGGCGAGATCCCCGTCCCCGGTGAAGACAACCACATGGAGTTTCGGGTTTGCCATCTTGACCCCGGTTGCAAAGGCAAGGGCCCGCCCGTGAGTCGTGTGAAGGGAATCGGTGACGATATACCCCGGTGCCCGTGATGAGCAGCCGATCCCGGACACAAAGACGGTATCCTCTTTTTTCCATCCCATTGAACTAACGGCGGCAAGAGTACAGTTGATGATCGTGCCGTTCCCGCAGCCGGCGCAGTAGATGTGGGGGAGCCGGTCCTGCCGGAACCAGTCCTCAAAGCTCATGCCCCGGCCTCCCATACTGCAAACAGTTCCGCTGGCGTGTGCAGTTCCCCGCCGAGTTTCGGGACCGAAGTCACCGTTACTTTCGTATGCCGTTCAATCTCCCGGGTGATCTGGCCGAGATTGAGTTCGGGCACGATGAACCGGCGGGCGTTTTTGAAAAGCGCGAGGGCGTGGGCCGGGAATGGCCAGACGGTACGGATCCGCAGGAAGCCGATTGTCTTGTCCGGGTGGTCGTGGATCACCTGCTGGACGGTGCGGACGGGTGCGCCATATGCGATGAAGACCTGCTCTGCATCAGGATTGATCAGATCGAAATCCGAGAGTTCCTGCGTCGCCGACTCGATCTTGTCAACGAGTCGCTGTACGAGTGCGGCGTGCAGCCCGGGGTTCGTCGCGCACGGGTAGCCCCGTTCGTCATGCGTGAGACCCGTGACGTGCGTCCCGTAGCCCTTTCCGAATTCAGGGAATCCTGGAATAAGATCTGCACCCGGTTTAAACGGAGGGGTGCCGGGTACAAAGGCCGGCCGTCCGGTGTGCTCCACGGCATCCGGCACGAGGATACGTTCCCGCATGTGCCCGATTACCTCATCAGCCATTAAAAAGACCGGCACCCGGTACTTATCGGCGAGGTTGAACGCCTTTGCCGTGAGGTCGTACATCTCCTGCACGCTTGCCGGGCAGAGCGCGATAATTGCATAATCGCCGTGCGACCCGAACCGGCACTGCATCATATCCCCCTGTGCCGCCATGGTGGGCTGGCCGGTGGATGGGCCGCCCCGCTGCACGTTCACGATCACGCAGGGTGTCTCGGTCATCGCCGCGTACCCGATATTCTCCATCATCAGGGAAAATCCCGGGCCGCTTGTCGCGGTCATCGCCCGGGCCCCGGTCCATGAGGCGCCGATCACGGAGGCAATACTCGCCAGTTCGTCCTCCATCTGGATAAAGACCCCGCCCCGTTTTGGGAGTTTTGCTGCCATATGCTCGGCGATCTCGGTCGAGGGGGTGATCGGGTACCCGCCAAAGAACCGGCACCCCGCCGCCAGCGCCCCTTCTGCGGAAGCAATATTTCCCTGCCAGAATTCAAGTCTCGACGTCAATATTCAATCGCCACCTTGTGCGGTTCGTACGGCTCTTCCTCCACCCAGTGGATGGCCTGGTCGGGACAGGTGAGCTGGCAGACCCCGCAGAGCTGCCGGCCGTACAGGTGCCGGAGCCGGCAGTTGGTGCAGCGCTCCGGGCGGTCGAGTTCCGGTACCACAATCCCCCGCAGGTTGGGGCGTTTCCCCTCCTTGAAAATCCTGTACGGACAGACCTTGGTACAAAGGTTGCAGCCTTTACATCGGGTCTCGTCTATGGCGAGTTTCATGTGATGTGTCCTATGTATGTAGCCGTTGAGCCGAAAAAAACCTATTCTTTATACGCATTCCGTTTTCTGGTCTGCGCCAAAAATTTTTCTCGCATTCTCCCGTACGGCTCCGAAAATATCATTTCCGTGTGCATCGATCCCGACCACGAGCGGGAGCCGGTTGAGTTCGATTACCCAGACAGCTTCGGCCATACCGAGATCGGGAAAATGTACGCCTTTTAAGGTCATGTGGGATGCGGCAAGCGCCGCACATCCCCCGGTGAAGGCGAAGTAGACGCCCCTTCCCCGGATCTGTTCTTTCACGGTGCCGTTCATGCCGCCTTTCCCGATCAGCGCCCGGATCCCCTGGTCAAACAGGAATCCTGAAAGGGCGTTCATCCGTGAGGAAGTGGTCGGCCCTGCAGCCACGATCCTGTTGTCTTTTACCACTGGTCCGCAGTGATAGATCACGGCCCCTTTTGGATCAAAGGGGATCCCCTCCTTCTGCATGCGGAGATGCGCCTCATCCCGTGCGGTGTAGACAATGCCCGAAAGTTCGACCCGGTCTCCCGCCCTGAGTGCGAGAATCTCATCACCGATCGGCGTGTGAATCTGCACGACTGTTCCGGTCACCATTTCACCTCCACGGTTGCATGCCGGTTTGCCCAGCACTGCACGTTCACGGCAACCGGCAGCGATGCGGTGTGGCAGGCTGCCGTTTTTACTTTGACGGCAAGTGCCGTGGTGCTCCCGCCAAGCCCCATCGGGCCGATCCCAAGCCGGTTCACTGCATCGCAGAGCTGTTGCTCGAATGGAGTCATCTGATCGATGGGCTGGAGCAGCGCCTCCTTTGCGAGCGCCGTGACACTGTCGAATGTCCCCCCGATCCCGACACCGAGTACGACCGGTGGGCAGGGCCGTCCTTCAGCAATCAGCATGGTCTCAAGAACGACTTCCTCAATTTTGTCTTTCTGTGACGGGAGGAGCATCACGACCCTTGAGACATTCTCGGCACCGGCGCCTTTGGGCAGAACCGTGACGGTAAACCGGTCGCCGGGTCTGACATGGATCGCCGGCATCCCAATCCCCGTATTATCTCCTGAATTGTGCCGGGTGAGGGGATCGACAACGTTTGGCCGCAGTGGGATATCCTGTGTCGCTTTGCGGATGCCGTCGGCGACTGCATCAAAAAGCAGGTCCGTGAACGGCACGTTTGGAGGAAGTGTGATGTAGACAACCGGGACACCAGTGTCCTGGCAGAGGGGCACGCCGAGCTGTTCAGCTGCGAGAATATTTTTTGTTATATTATCATATTCTCCCCGTGCCACCGCATGTGTTTCTGATGCGGCAGTTTTTGCTATTGCCTGTTTTACATCGGGAGGCAGGCAGATGACCGCCTCCTGCAAAGCGCTGTACGTTGCTTTTGCAACTGCCGCCCGCAGACCCTCCGGTTCTGTACACTGCATTTATCTATAGTTGAGCGGCGGAGAGGTTATATACTGTGCGAATGGCAGCAGCCGGCGTGATGATCCTGTCATACCCTGCCGTACCGGCTGAAACACTCTAAAAAAAAGAAAAGAAAGGGAAAAAATTATTTCTTGCCGCCTTTGTGTGCGCCACCCTTGTGGTCAGCACCCTTTGCGGCTTCTGCGCCCTTTGCCGGCTCTGCTTTTGCCGGTTCTGCCTTTGCGGGTCCTTTTCCACCCTTGTGTTCGGCACCCTTTGCGGCTTCTGCGCCCTTTGCCGGTTCTGCTGCTGCTGCCGCCGCTGCTGCGTCGGTCTCGGTTTCGGCCTTGACCGGTGCTGCGATCTTATCGCCGGCGATCTTCGGTGCTGCGACAATCCTCCCGCTCACCTTGATCGTGTGGACCTTGAGATGGGACGGGGTCGGGAGCTTGTGTGCCCCGTTCCTCATCGCCGCCTTGATCTTGTCCAGGTACTGGGGCGTGGAGAAGACCGTGAAGATCATCTGGCCGGCTTCGACCCGTGCTGCAGTCCCGACGGCCTTGCCGAATGCAAGGCGCATCCCTTCCGAGACGCGGTCTGCACCTGCGCCGGTTGCCTGCTTGTTCTCACGGAGCACGTGGTGCGGGAAGACACGGACCTTGAAGTGGAAGTTTGTCCTTCCGACATCCTTTAAGAGCTTCCTGTTGATCGAGATACGGGATGCCTCAAGGGCACTGTGCCGGATCTGACAGGTCTCTTCAACGATCAGATCAATCTCAGTCGGGAATTCCTGGGAAAGATTTCCCATTTCGAACTGTACGATCTTGTTGCCGGGAACCCCGCCCATGTACTCTCTCCGAGTATAGGCTTTCTTTGCAAGGTTCCTGTACATCTTTCCCGGTTTTCTTACCATCGCGTCCCTCTCCTAGTGTATGAATCGTAAAAGCAGGCACAAAAACACATATATGTCAAAGTTTTCGTGCCGGCACACTCTACAAACTGCTTTAATAAAATAGAGATTGAGCGTATTAAACCTTACTGGACGAGATCCGATTCCTCCCGAATCATATTGAGCAGGTGACGCCGGATCTGGCCAAACTCGTCACTCGTGCGCTCCCGGGGACGGGCACTCGGGATCGTGACGATCTCCTTGATCCTGCCTGGGCGCTGCGTGAGGACGACAATGCGATCTGCAAGGAATACTGCCTCGTCCACGCTGTGCGTGACAAAGACGACGGTCTTTTTGGTTTTCTCCCAAATCCCGAGCAGTTCATGCTGCATCCGGTTCCGCGTCTGGGCATCGAGGGCACCGAACGGTTCATCCATAAGAAGGATGGACGGCTCAATAGCGAGTGCCCGGGCCACAGCTACCCTCTGCCTCATGCCCCCGGAGAGCTCGTGGGGGTAACTGTGTTCAAACCCTTTGAGGCCGACCAGATCGAGGTACTTCTCCGCAGCCGCCAGCCGATCCGGTTTTTTCATCCCTTTTAATTCGAGGCCGAGCGCCACATTTTCCATAACCGTTCTCCACGGGTAGAGGGAATATTCCTGAAAGATCATTGCCATTTTAGGGCTGGGACGAGTGACCGGCTCCCCGTCAACAGATACCGATCCGGCAGATGCAGATTCAAGTCCGGCAATAATCCGGAGTACCGTTGTCTTGCCACAGCCCGATGGCCCGAGAATGCAGATGAACTCCTCGTTATTTACCGCGAGTGAGATATGGGAGAGTGCCTCAATTGTTTCCCCTTTTTCAGAGGTAAATGTCCGCGAGACATCATTGATGGTCAGTGTCATCGCTCCAGCCCCCTCCACCCGAAACAGCGTTTTTCAACTGCTTTGAATCCCAGATCGATCACAAGGCCGATCAGGCCGATCACGATAATGCCTGCGATGATCACGTTGATCTGCCCCAGATTGTAGGCATACATGATCAGGTACCCGAGACCAGAGGTCGGTCCCGGCAGGATCTCCGCTGCAACAACGCACATCCACGAGATCCCAAAGCCCACCCTGAGACCGGTCCAGATCGTAGGAGCAGCGCCCGGGAGAACAACTTTGGTGAGGATCTGGCGTTCGCTTGCCCCAAGCGTCGTACCCACTTCAATCCAGGTATTCTTGACCCCCCTTACTCCGTCGACGGTATTGAGCAGGATCGGGAAAACCGCGCCGATAAAGATGATGAACACGATGGAGACGATCCCGATCTTGAACCATGCCAGTGCGAGGGGCACCCATGCAAGGGGCGGCACCGGGCGGAGGATCTCGATAGTCACATCAAAAAAATCGTTCAGCACAGAGAACCGGCCCATGCCGATTCCCACGGGTATGGCGACTGCGGCTGCAAGGGTAAAACCGAGGACTACCCGTTCGATGCTCACAAGCGCATTGTCCACGAGGCTGCCCGTACCGAGGATATCTGAAAACGGGCTTAACAGTACCGGGATTACTGTTTCAAGTTTAGGCAGGAAAAAAGGGTTGTTGACGATAGTTGCCACGATCTCCCACCCGATGATGAGGAGGATGGGCAATATCAGTCCGAGACGCCGTGTCATTGTTCTTTACAGTAATGAGCGGCAATCCTCTTTTAAATCTTTACTTCAGTTACCGTAATGCCGCTGTTCTGCAAGGCGCTGCGGATCATGACATCCTGGATGGAGCCCTTGCCGGGTGCTGCAATCACAAGCGGTTTTCCAGCATCCGAGCGTGCCTTTGCCCATGCGGCAAAACTCTGCCAGTCCTCTGCGGGTGCGCCATTGGCAACCACAAGGCCGGAACCGAGGTTATCGATCGGGTAGGCGATGGTAATCGGGGTGCCCTGGTCGATCGCGTTGATTGCCGGCGGGACACCGACATAGGACAGCTGGATCGAGTTTGTGGCTGCAAGCTGCATCAGGTTGGGCCCGGCATTTGCCGGTACAAGGTTGACTGTGGCGACTTTCTGGCCGTTCACGATGAAGTCAGCGACGTCCGGCTTTGCCTTAGTCAGGTCTTCCGGTTTGAGGGTGATGCCATAGGTGTCATTGAAGTACTGCCAGTTCTTGACCGCAACAAAGAGTGCCGAGTGGTCGACGGCATTGAGATATCCGACCCCTACCGTACTCTGGATGGTTGCTGGTGTGGGCACGTTCTTTGAAGCGAGGATGGTAGTTGCGCTGGTGTACGGCTGGAAGTTGTAAAGAACGGCATCCTGGCTGGTACTGTTCGCGACATAGCCATTGACAGTCCCCAGATTAATGAGCGCCTGCACGAAATCCGAGGTACTGGCCTTCCATGAGTCCGACGGATTGTTCGAGAATTCGATGGTCGGCAGGGAGTTGTTGACCACGGTTACCGATGAGACACTCACGTTTCCGTAGGTGAAGTTCTGTCCGCCGGCCAGCCATTCCGCATCGATCGCAGCGGTTTCCTGCGGGTGGGTGTTGATGTACTGGGTTGCCGCAAGGTTGAGCGCGGAGAAGTCATTGACAAAGTCCGGGTTTGCGGCATAGAAGTCTTTTCTTACCACAAAGACGTTCTGCGGGTGGTCGCTCCATTCGCCTGCGGGCGGGAGGTCCTTGGAATAAACTGCGACATGGCCGATATTGCTCTCCACCCCGGCCTCGACAACCGGCTGCCAGGCAATGTACCCGTCAACCTGGCCGGTTGCAAGCAGGGACGGCATCGGGCCGACTCCGGCTGTTTCGAGTATTCCTACGGTTCCATTCGGGGCAGATGTCGATGGCACAGCGGTTGTGCCGCTGGTCGAAGTACCTGCAGACTGCGTGCAGCCGGCAGTGATCACGATAAGCACAAGGGCAAGTGCGACAAAGGCACCTGCCGTAATCCTCAGGATTTTCATGCCCCAGTGTTATTCGGTCAATAATAAAAAAGTGTTCTATTCGGGCAGAATATTTTCCTTTTTGGCTTTTTTTATCGATATTTATCTACAATCGGAGAAAATTTTCCCCTTTACTGTCCACATGCCCTGAAATCCCGGCCCGGTTTTCCGGTCTCGTCTGGACAATGCAGGAAATATTTTTCTATTTTTGACCCAATTGTGCTTATTATATGGCACATATGGACCCGATCGACCGGCTCATGCGCGCAGCCCTCATATCCGATGAGGAGTTTGTCGCAACCTTAAACGATCTGCTGAAAAATGATCTGCGGATCAGCGTCCGCGATCTCGCGGATCACTGCGGTATTGCCCAGAGCTCTCTCTACAAGATCCTTCACGGTACACGCTCGCCGAACCTCTCGACCCTGCGGGAGATCGTAAAGGCACTGCGCCAGTTCTACCACATCGGGGATGAGAACTTCATCGGCCTGATCGCTGCACGGCCGGTACTTGAGAGCGTTGAGGAACGCCTTGCTGATGTGGATGGCCACCACATGCGGGTCCGGGAATATCCTGTCCACACGATGGAAGATGCCATCGTCGCTGCCGTCCGTGCCGAACGGGAAGGGGCGATTGCCATTGTCTGTGCCCCGATCGTATCCAGTATCATCGAGCAGCTCGTCCATGTGCCGGTGGCAACCATCATCCCCCGCGAGTCGGTCCAGCGGGCGATCGAGCTTGCCGCCCGGAAGGCGTGGATTTAATCGATCCGCGCACAAATATGAGTGTAAGTAAAAGGGTACTCCTGAGGTGAACGGATGCGAACCGATGTAGTGAGGCTGGGACGTCTTTCTGGAGAGAGGACGGGGGAGATGATGCGTTTTCTCTCGTCGATGCGATCCGACCGCTGTATTGCCGATGCCGATGTGCTGGTGGATATCGCCCACGTGCTGATGCTCGAACGGCAGAAGATTATCGGCACCGATATCGCAAAGCAGCTCCTGCCGGCACTGCTCGAACTCAACAGCGAGGGAGTGCCCGAAGAGGTCTTTGACGACCGGTTCGAGGATGTCCATGCCGGTATCGAATCGCTCCTGATCGAGGCTGTCGGCCCCGATGTCGGCGGCCGCATGCACATGGGGAGGTCGCGAAACGATGAAGTGGCGACCTGCATCCGGATCAAGCTGCGCGAAGACCTGCTCAAGCAGATGGCTGCGCTCCTGAAAGTCCGGGAAGTGCTCATCGCCCTTGCCGAGACGCACCGGGAATCCGTTATGCCCGGTTTTACCCACATGCAGCACGCCCAGCCCACCACCCTTGCCCATCACCTCCTTGCCTACGAACAGCAGTTCTCCCGCGATTTCAACCGGCTGCGCGACGCGTATGTCCGGGTCAACCTCTGCCCGCTCGGCGCCGCCGCATTTGCATCCACCGGTTACCCCATCGACCGCGAGTATACCTCAAAACTGCTCGGGTTTGACGGCCTTGTCGAAAACACCATGGACGCAGTGGCGACACGGGACTTTGCGCTTGAAACCCTTGCCGATCTCTCCATCCTCATGGCGAACATAAGCCGGCTCTGCGAGGAACTGGTCATCTGGAGCACCTCGTTTGTGAAGTTCGTCTCGCTTGACGATGCGTTCTGCTCGACCTCGTCCATCATGCCGCAGAAAAAGAACCCGGATACCGCTGAGATCATGCGGGCGAAGACCGGGTCTGTCTTCGGGGCGTTTACGGGAGCGCTTATGACCGTCAAGGGGCTCCCCATGAGTTACAACCGCGACCTCCAGGAACTCACGCCCAACATCTGGCGCGGGATGCGGGACGCAAAAGAGAGCCTGCGGCTCCTCATCGACATGCTCTCCAGCGCAACCTTTGATACTGACCGGATGAAAGAGGAGGCCGGCAAAGGATTCTCAACGGCTACAGAGCTTGCCGATACGCTTGTGCGGGACTACGGCCTGCCATTCCGCACCGCTCACAATATCGTGGGGAGGTCTGTCCAGAAGGGCAGCCTGACGCTTGAGATCCTTGAGGAGTCGGCAAAGGAGCTCGACCTCGGGATCTCGCTTGCGGGTAAAGGGCTCACGCAGGACCAGATCGAGAAAGCGCTTGACGTGGCAAACTCGGTCGGTCTCCGGAAGGCGACCGGCGGGCCGGCACCGTTTGCGACCAAGATCGCCATCGCGGAATGCAAGAAGCAGCTGGATAAGGACTCCTCCCTCATCGATGAGCGGCTCGCAAAGATTGCAAAGGCAAAGGAAGACGTGCTTGCCGATGCACGGAGGTTGGTAGCATAAGCCCCACGTTTTCTGCAGGGGATCTCGTCTCCTGCACGTATGGCGGGAAGAGCCATTCGGGAACCTATATCACCGACCGCGACGGCATGGCGGTCGTAAAACTCTCAAGCGGGTACAATATCGGGGTGGAGAAGGCGTGCTGCACACTCGTCTCCCCTGCACCGGCCTCCTCTCCCCACGCAGCACCGGTCAGGCAGGACCTGAAACTGCCCGAGCTATCGATTATCTCTACCGGCGGTACCATTGCGAGCCGGATCGATTACCGGACCGGGGCGGTCACGAGCCAGTTCGACGCAGACGATATCCTGACCGCGATCCCGGCGCTCGCGGAGATCGGGCGGTACCGCACAAAGGTACTCTACACGATCCTTTCCGAGAACATGACACCGGCGATCTGGCAGGAACTCGCAAAGGCCGTGTATGACGAGATCAAACACGGCGTCACCGGGGTTATCGTCACCCATGGGACCGACACGATGGCCTACAGCGCGGCCGCCCTCAGTTTCATGCTTGACACCCCGGTCCCGGTCATCTTTGTCGGTTCACAGCGCTCGGCCGACCGCCCGTCAAGCGACAACGCGATGAACGGGGTCTGTGCAGCGGTGGCGGCAGAGAGCGATCTCGGCGAAGTTGCCGTTGTCATGCACGCGACGACAAACGACGATATCTGCGCCATCCACCGGGGCACGAGGGTGCGAAAGATGCACACCTCCCAGCGGGATGCATTCCGGAGCATCGGGATCCCGCCGGTCGGAACCGTTGATTACTCCACCCGGGCCGTTACTCTTACTGATGAAGCAGTACGGAGGGGCACACGAAAACTTGCCCTGCACGACAAGCTCGAGCCGCACTGCGCCCTCATCCAGTTCTACCCCGGGATGTCCCCCGATCTCCTGAAGACATACGAGGGATACAAAGGGCTCGTCCTTTCGGGAACCGGCCTCGGGCACGTGAGCACAGCGCTGATCCCCCCGGTAAAAAAACTGATCGCGGACGGGACGCAGGTCGTCATGACCTCGCAGTGCATGAACGGCCGGGTCTGCGACCGGGTCTACGATACGGGCCGGGACCTGCTTGCCGCAGGTGTGATCGAAGGCGGCGACATGCTGCCCGAAGTGGCGCTCGTCAAACAGATGTGGGTGCTCGGGAATGAACGCGACCCAAAAAAAGCGGCAGCGCTGATGACAACCGATCTCAAAGGCGAGTGCATGCGGAGGAGCGCCCATGGATTATAAGGCGGTCGGCCTCGTGGCCGGGATCGAGATCCACCAGCAGCTGGACACAAAAGAGAAACTCTTCTGCCACTGCCCGACGACGCTGCTCGATAACGCTGATCATACGGGCGAGTTCTTCCGGTACCTTCGGGCAACCGAGAGCGAGATGGGCGAGATCGACCGTGCCGCACAGGAAGAGATGAAGCGGGTACGGAAGTTCCAGTATTACACGTACAAATCCACGTGCCTTGTCGAGAACGATGAGGAGCCGCCCGCACCGCTCAACGATGAGGCGCTCACCCTCGGTCTTACGATTGCGAAGCTCTTCGGCATGACACCGATCCCGCAGATCCACGTGATGCGGAAACTCGTGATCGACGGCTCCAACACGAGCGGGTTCCAGCGCACCGCCCTTGTGGCGGTAAACGGCGCCCTTCCGAACAGCGGGAGCATCGAGACGCTCTGTATCGAGGAGGAGGCGGCGCAAAGGGTAAAGGATGATATCTTCTCGCTCGACCGGCTCGGTATCCCGCTTGTCGAGATCACGACCTCGCCCTGCATGCACACGCCCGAAGACGTCCAGCAGGTGGCCGAGTATATCGGGATGGTGCTCCGGTCGACCGGCTCGGTCAAGCGCGGCATCGGGACGATCCGGCAGGACGTGAACATTTCCATCCGTGATGGCGCCCGGGTCGAGATCAAGGGCGTGCAGGAACTTGACCTCATCGCGGAAGTCGTCCGGCGGGAAGTCCAGCGGCAGCAGAGCCTGCTTGAGATCCACGCGGAACTGATGAAACGCCACGCGAGTCTTGAGAATCCCCTGCAGATCGATGTCACAGACCTGTTCAAGGATACAAAATCAACCGTTCTTAAAAAGGCAAAGAAGATCCTCGCCCTTGTCCTGCCGGGATTTGCCGGCCTTGTCGGCCGCGAGATCCAGCCCGGCCGCCGGCTCGGGACCGAGATGTCGGACTACGCAAAGAAGTGCGGGGTCGGCGGCATCTTCCACACTGACGAACTGCCGGTTTACGGTGTCACCGCGGAAGAGGTCGCACGGCTCCGCGAGTTCGTCCACGCGGGCGAACAGGATGCCGTCATCCTCGTTTCAGGTGCAAACGAGAAACAGACTGGTTGCGCATGGAACCAGGTATATATGCGAGCAAAGGTCGCTCTCTCTGACAAGCCCGTGCCCGAAGAGACGCGGAAGATGCTCGAAGAGGGGAGCACCGCGTACATGCGCCCGCTCCCCGGGGCGGAACGTATGTACCCCGAGACCGATGTGCTGCCGGTCCGGATCGATGAGGCCCGCTGGAACGCGGTTGCTGTGCCGGAACTCCTGACCGTCAGGGCCGGGCGGTTCGAAAAAGATCTCGGCCTTGACCCGGCCATCGCCCGGCAGATGGCATTCTCCGAGCGCCTGCCTCTCTTCGAGCTGGCAATTGCCGGAGGGATCAAGGCAAACCTCGCGTCCCGCACGCTCCTTGCAACGATCAAGGAGATCCGCAGGGACGGAGCAGACACTGACAAGATTTCGGACGACGCGATCCTCGCGGTGCTCCACGCAGTTGGGAAAGACACGGTTGCAAAAGAAGCGATTCCGGAGATCCTCGTAGCCGTTGCAGGAGGAAGCACGGTCGAAGCGGCGATGCAGAAACTTGCCCCGACCGTGTCCCGCGATGAACTCGAAGCGGTGATAAAGAAGATTGTCGCTGACCGTAAGGAGTTCATCGTCCAGAAACAGAAAGGAGCGCTCGGGCCGCTGATGGGGGTTGTGATGCAGGAGGTCCGGGGGTCGGTGGACGGGAAGGTTGTCAGTGAACTTCTTAAAAAAGAGATAGAGAAAGTGGTTGGTGGGAAGTGAGGTTTTTCCTCATCATCTCCTGTTTTTGAGCATTCCCGCATTTTTTAATTTTCTCTGTTTCCACTTTTGGGATTTTTTAGAAGAACGTGCTCTTTGGGGCTAAAGCCCCCGCCGCACGGGCATCCCCTCATGTAAGATGTGAGGGAGATATTTCCAGTCTGTTGTTGACCTGTGACAATATAATGAGGGCTCCCCGCCTCAGGGCCTCTCCGAGGCACGGTGGGGCAAGTGGGTGTCCGGGTTTTTCTCCCTGATCCACCGCTGGGGCGAAGCCCCCATCTTCAAATTCCGGTTCTTGGATCTGCAAAATTCGGATTTTCCGAATTTTTCCAAAAATGTATGAGACAGCAGCTGAGGAGTTCCAAAAAAATTCAGGTCCCGCGCTAAAAATTCCGGAAAAAGATCGCATCAGCAACTGAAGATTTCAAAAAATGTTCGGGTCCCGAGCTGGCAATTCCAAAAAAAGAACGACCCGCGAGCTGAAGATTCTCAGAAAAGACCGGCATCGCCCGGCATACGGATCGGCCAAACTCACGAATGGTCATCATAAACACCGTCGGAGACTTCGCGAACTCTGCGCCCGTGCAGGAAAAAGTCCGGCCCGGGAGCTGAATATTTTAAAAAAAGATCGGATCAGTTGCTGAGGATTTTAGAAAATGATCGGGTCATGATCTGAGGATTCCGGAAAATCATCGGATCAGTTGCCGAAGATTTTCAAAAAAGATCGGGTCATGATCTGAGGATTTAGAAAAAACATCGGCACCGGATCGGAAAATTCTGGAAAAAGTCCGCTTTCTCCCGGAACAGTTTTTGGAAAAATCCGGATGCCCCTCCCAAAAGGGATCCCCCCACCCTCAGTGGGGGTTGACCTACCCCCCTTGGTTCGTACGCGGAAACCTCTGGAATTCCTGTGTTCCCGGGAAACTCCTGCAATCAGCAGAATGCCAACCGAACCGGGATATCATTAAGATTTCACCGACGAAAAATTATACAATGGTCAATAAGAAGCCCCCCTGGATGGCGATACGTTCGCACGTTGCCGACGCATCCCGGTGGTCGCGGGATGAACCGGTACACCCATCATGGATTGTCGGTGCAGCTCTCGGCATGGCGGTTCCGATGGCGGTCGGTGCAGCGACCGGCCAGGTACCTCTGGGCATGCTCGCATCGCTCGGGGGGCTTGCGTTAAGCGGCGTTGCAGCCCAGGGAACGCTCCGCCGGCAGAGTATACAATCCGGTTATGCACTCGTAGCCGGCGCTGCAGCGATCCTTGTCGGTTCCGCAATCGGCGGCCAGGCCTGGATAACCGGTGTGGCCATCGTTGTCACCACCATTCTTGCCGCCCTGATGGGTGGCGTAAGCCGGACTGCTGCGCGATACAGCAGCATGTTCATCATATTCGTCATCATCGGCTCAATTTTTGGCGGACCGGGTGCTGCAAGCCCGCTTGGCGTGACCTTCATTTTTCTGCTCGGCGCGATCTGGACAATATCCGTAACGCTCGCCGCATCGTATCTATTCCGGGCTGCGGGGTGGGAACGCATCCCCTCTCCCGGTACTATCGCCGATCGACAACTGGCACCGCCTTCCATACTGCGTCTGCTGCGTCACTGGCTCGCTTCACTGCACCATCTGGCCGGATGGCAGTACACCCTGCGTATCGGACTTTGCATGACTGCATGCGAGACCATAGCAGTTCTCTGGGGCCAGGCACAGTCGTACTGGATTGCAATCGTCGTCGCAATCGTCGTCCATCGCCGTTTCGGGGATACAATCTCCAGAGTATCCAAACGGGCAATAGGGACATTCGCCGGTGTTATCGCGGGAAGCCTGCTCCTGCTCTGGTCTCCCCCGGCCGGACTCCTGGTGCTGGTCGTCGCTGTACTGGCCGCATTACGCCCTCTGCTGAAAGTGCGCAACTATGCGTTGTATTCCGCTGTGATGACGCCGCTCGTCTTCATACTGCTTGAGTTCGGCAATCCCGTATCACCGGCAATAATCGCCTTCCGGCTCATCGACACCGCGATCGGGCTTTTCATTGCCATTGTTCTGGGCTACCTCATATGGCCTTCGCGGCACTCCAAAATCTCATTATCCGTGGGGGTGCATCGGCCCCCGTCATCATGATCCTGATTCCAGAACCCGAACGATCCGGCCTGGCCCGGCCGGACATAAAAAAAAAGTCCGATGAGGTTCGTGAAGATTCCGGAATCTTTGGCTCATGACCCGAACATTCCCGGAAAAGTGCGGCAAGGCCGGATGTTGCAATGATGGGGGCTGTCGCCCCCATACCCCCATGCGAGGAGTGCCGCCGCACCAAAAAGGGACGCCCCCGCGGCGGATCAAGTGAATAAATTTCCGGGAAAGATCGCTCCACCGAAAATCCCCTTCAACCGTTTGTCACACTATCGCAACTTGGGGATGCCCGTGCGGCGGGGGCGAAGCCCCCAAGAGCACGCTCTCCTGAAAAATTATGGCAGCGCCGGTAAAACCCCTGCACCCCTCCCTTATGATACCTTCCCGGGCCTGATGGGAGCACAGGAATGGCAGATCTCATGCATTTTCCCGGAAAAACCGGGTCGCGTTTTCCCGATCAGGAACCCCCGTTATTTTTCGGCCATATCTTCATTCCAGTCCATCCCGGCGTTCCGCTTGACCAATTGATCCTCCCCATTTTCACGGTCAAAAGAACGCGGCTAAATTGCACGGTTTTTTTCCGCTTAAAACGCCCTGTTTCAAAAAATACCCGATTAAAAGGATAATCGTGGAGAGGATTGGCACCATTTCCACTGGAGCCTTCCGACATCAGATCCGGCCCGGAAACTCTCCGTCGGAGAATAGATTATGGGAAAGGGCATGTCCGGCATCTTCCCCCCTTTATAAAGGGAGTCCTGTCCGATGGGTGGAGCGGCACACTACCGGGCGTGCGGGTTCGTATAATCATCCGGCCCCCACCATTCGAGTTCCTCCACGGAAAGGTCAAAGAGCCGGAGCCGTCTCCAGGCCCGCTCGTGCTGGGTGCGGAGCCAGATCTCTTTTGGGATCCATGGCGGGAACGGCAGGCTCCGGACTTCGCGGAGATCATCGGGAATCAGGTTTTCGTAGATCGTGTCCGGGTCGATCCGGTACCGGGTCAGCCGGACTCTCACGATGCTGGCGGCTCCCGGTTTGAAGATGAAAAGATCATACGCGAGATCCGGGTGCGAATTCTCCTGCCACCGGTATCCCATCCGCTCTGCGAATGTTTTTGCTTCGGCAATGGCTGCGACCGGTTTTCTTCCCCGCGTCATTTTTTAATGTGGGAGGCGATGGGTTGAAGAGTTTGCGGTTTGATGGGGCTGATGCCATTCGTCTTTTTTTTTGAAATTCTCAGCTGCTGATCTGCTCTTTTTCGGATAACAAACAGTACACTGTGATAAAAATAAGAAATCATATCATGGTCTGGAAACTGACGATAGCATATGGGAAAACTAGCAGACTTCCTGAAGAATCACAATATTTATTTTGAATTATGAGTATCATTTAAATTATATATTATCTCAGGAGAGGGGCAATGATCGATTTTATAATTACTGTTTCTGAATACGAGAGAGACGAACCAACAAAAGTGGTTTGGACTTGGATTAATGAGAAATTTCCAGATACTGAAGGTATTTGTTTTTATAAACATCCCAACTTAACAGCTCCGCCGGGTATCCGACCCGAATTAACAATAATAACTAAAAATTTTCAACCAATTGTCTTACTTTGCCCTCCACCAATGACACTTGAAGATATTACCTCGATCTGTGATGAAGAGTGGATCGTTGAGGGTAATCCTAGAGATTCACCATTCAAGCAAGCAGAAGATTTCGCGGTTGCACTGAATTACAAATTCGAAAAAGATCGAACACTTAGAGACCTGGTAAAAAAAGGTCAATATACACCGGTTTACGCTGTTGCATTTCCATTTATTTCTAAAATCGATTTCATTCATAAATTTCCAAATGTTGTAACTGATCAAATCGTGATTTGGGCTGATGAAGATATATCCCATTTAGTCCGGCCATTGAGTTCCCCACTGTCAGAAAACGAGTGGAATCATATTTTATCAATAACACAGGGTATAAGTCCATTAACTAACGGATCGGGTGTTATACCAAAGGAAACGCCAACTCTTGGGGAGGCCATTAGATATCTCGATCGATATATCGCTCTTCTTGATAAGCAACAAGAAAAAGCAGCATTACAAATCGCTCCGGGCCCCCAACGAATTAGGGGATTAGCAGGTACTGGAAAGACCGTAATTTTGGCTATGAAAGCAGCATTTATCCATCATCGATATCCAGACAAAAAAATTTTGTTCACGTTCAACACTCAAAGTCTCTATAACCAAATTCATAAATTGATTACGTTATTCTATAAAGCGAATAGCGAATCTGATCCGGATTGGAATTTTTTACATGTACGTCATGCATGGGGAGGACAAAATAAAGCTGGAGTTTATTTCGACACATGCTCGCAGCTTGGTATCGAGCCCTTCCGATTACCCACTGCAAAATTCCTCAATAAAAATGACCCCTTTCGAGCATGTTGCCAACATGTATTGAATGCAAATTTAACTAATCCAATTCTCCCGCAATATGACTATATCCTCATGGATGAAGCACAAGATTTCCCTGCTGAATTTTATAGAGTACTTTACCTTCTTTCTGAAGAACCCCATCAGATTTATTGGGCTTATGATGATCTCCAAAGCTTGTTCGCGGTTGAAGTGCCAACACCAGAAGAACTCTTCGGAAAAGATGAATTAGGAAAACCTCTTGTCACACTTGATGGTGAACCTTATGGTGGATCTATTGAGAAAGATATTATTTTATATCGTTCCTATCGTTGCCCTCATGAGGTTCTAATGCTCGCTCATGCTTTGGGACTTGGTTTATATGCAGATAGATGTGTTCAAATGCTTACCAACAAAGGGTCGTGGGAGGCTCTTGGATATATTGTGGAAGAGGGAGAACTTGAGAAAGGAAATAAAATAGTTATTCGCCGTCCTGAGGAATACAGTCCCAATCCCATAACGTCATTGTATAAAGGAAAACAGGATGTAATTCAAGTTGAAATATTTGATGATCATGAAAGTGAACTAAATTGGATCGCAGAGTCGATCTATTTTGATATCAATACCGAAAATGTTCTCCCAGAACACATTATTGTAATCTGTTTGGATGCAGTTAAAATGAGGAGATATCTCCTCCCACTTCAAAAGAAATTAATGGATTTTGAAATATTATCTTCGATCCCAGGTGTAACGGATAGCAGTTCTGCATTCGGTGAACCGGGACGAGTCACCCTTTCTACGGTATTTCGAGCTAAAGGAAACGAGTCATATGTAGTTTATATATTTAGTTTTGAAATGGTTTATGATTACGTCGAAGCTCTTCAAAACCGAAATCGTGCGTTTACTGCAATTTCAAGATCGAAAGCATGGGTACGAATTTCGGGTGTTGGACCAGGAATGAAAAAAGCCAAAGAAGAAATTGAAAAAATTAGATATGACAAACCGAGATTCAAATTTATTTTCCCCGATCCAGAAACCATAAGAAATCTTAGTGCTGAGACAGATGTTCGTCGTCGTGAGTATAAAAAAGTTCGAGACTCTTTCAAAAAGATTTTTGAATCAGTGAAAAATGTAGAAATAATCGATGCTTTACGCGATAAAGATCCAGAATTAATAAAACAAATGGAGAGATTGATCTCCGAGGCGAATAAGCGTGAGGTTAAGTGACACTTTCCATTCTATGAGATCTACCCATGATGACTGGAATGAGATTCTCACGAATCCTTCATATTTCAGCAAAAATCACAGAATCTCATGGTATGGGCGCGAAGAGAAGCATCGTTCTCCCGTTCTAGTTCGTAGATCCTATGTCGCAGATCAAATTAAAAAATGCCAATATACTTTGAAGATTCTCAATGACGATTCAATAATTCAAATTTACTATGAGTATGAAAGAGATGATAGCACTCTCATTTTTGCCAAACTTAGTTATTTTAATTCAGGAATTGCGGATATCTCCGAATTAGAAGAATCAATTGATCTATCAGAGACTTCTGCTTCAGTTGTCGAACTACTGCCAAAGTTTATTGAAAATATCACATCTGATGTAGATGATCCTCTAGTACCTTGGATACGAATTGATTACGATCCCAAGGCATCAACTAGTCCACTTCATCATGCATGTCACATGCATATAGGTTTATTTCAACACGCTCGCATCCCATTATCTCGTGTTCCGACCCCACGGCAGTTCATCGAATTTATAATTACACTATGCTATCCTGAAGATTATCGAATGAAAAGACTTGATTCCGATGGAAAGCCTCTTGATATTAAAAAAATTTGTTCATTCAATGATGACACTTTTGAAAAAATTGAAAATGTACTTTACGACATCATTCCACATTTTCATATTCCTACAAAAAAATAAGCATAAATGAATCTTAATTCCTATCACTAAAAATCAATAATTTTTGTTTTTTTCACAGTTAACAGTGTATTAAAGAGGAGTTTCCCGCTTGCTGCCTTACCGGATGAAACGGTCCGTCATATCATGCCCGCGAATTTCTTTCGGTAGTTCTCTTTTTTTTCCGTTGTCAGGCGATCGGTAACATCAAGGAGTGCTGCATTGAATGATTCGGCGGTAGAGATGAGTGAGACCACATCATCGCGGATCGGTGCAGATGTGACATAATACTGTTTGTCAATCCTTTCGGTCTTGGCATGTTCAAGATCGGTATTGTCAATGGCAAAGACTTCCTTAAGCAGGATGATCGCTGCGGTGTGATTCTCGCACTTGATTCCCGTGGCAAAGAAGAGAGCGAGGACCGAGTAGTACATGCTGTAGTAGGCCATGGATACGGATTGTTCGAAGAGATCATTTTCAAGCAGCAGCCGGGCTGACGTGAGATGGCTCTCGGATTTCCTCGTATATGCGATCTTCATCTCATCGCTGGGTGCCACGATCTGGAGTGCGCCCTCCTTATGCAGTTTCTGCAAAAAACCCTGTCTTGTCAAAATACACCTCGATACCACGGATGATGACATGATCTTTCATTATTTCCCGGATAAGCAGGTCCCGGGTATCGAACACCCCGGTTTTCACGCTGATCCGCGAATGTTTCTGTTCGAGCAGGGTTTTCCCTGCGGAATCGGTTGCGTCGATATAGATGTCGATATCGCTGTCCTTTGTTGCCGTTCCCTTTGCATAACTTCCGTACAACACGACAAGCGGAAGTTCCGGCATCAAATGAACCGTCCTGAAAATCCCCCGCAGGACAGGATATTTCGCAACGACGAACGTCTGTTTGTAGATCTCAGCGATCATTGCAGCATTCCTGGCCTCAATGGTCCGCTTAAGATAGTATACCTTGTTTTTTCCTTCAGAGCGGCAATCAACAATATTATCCACGGTGAGATCCCGGAGTCTTCGCTGGACGGTGACATGATTATTCTTGAGCTGATCGGCGATAGCTCGCGGATGGAGATCTTCCTTGAGGAGGAGGGCAACAATTTCATTGGTTAAATTTTGTTCCACATGGTTCATTTTTGAACCAATTCCGAATAAGCATTGCGGTTGAACCCTAATCAGACAACCCGCATACAAGAGAGCGTAATGGAATTATTCAAAAAAAGTATTTTAAAAATCAGTCATAACCCTGAACTGGTCAATCTCTTCCCGGTTGAGCTGGTCCAGGAACTCGTCGGTTGCGTGCTCGATGTCCTTGCTCGCAGTAATACCGCGGCCGACCACGAGAATATCTGCGCCTGCCTTTAAGGCGTCTTTGACGACTTCGACACGGATACCGCCGGCAGTTGCAACCAGCAGTTTCCCGCCTGCTGCCTTCTTCATCGCCGGGATGTCTCCCCATGCGTGGGCGGTCTCCTCGGTGTCGATTGCACGGTGGAGCTCGACGATGTCAGGCTTCACTTTGAGCTTCTCGATGAGCTTTGCCGGGTTCTGCACGTTTAACATATCGATGATCGAGTAGATACCGACCTTGCGGGCTTCTGCAACCGCCTTCTCAATGGTGGATGTCGGGGCAAGGCCTGATACGACGACTGCATCGGCGGTCGCATCGGCTGCCATACGGGCTTCGAGGTTGCCGGTGTCGAGGATCTTCATGTCCGCGATGATGAACGCATTGGGCCTGAGCTTCCTTATCTCGCCGATGACGCCGAGGCCGAACTTCTTGATGAGCGGGGTTCCTGCCTCGATGATCACGTGGTCGTTCTGCGGCACTTCCTTTAAGACCTGGGCGACCTTGCCCATGTCCACGAGGTCCATCGCGACCTGCAGGTACGGCGGGTCCCAGAGCCGGGTGACCTTGAATCCCATGATACCGTGGGCTGCACGGTCTTTCTCGTACACGAGCGTCTTTTGGTCCGGGAACTTGTCGAGCGCCCGGTGGATGGCAAGCTTCGTCGCGCCGTAGTTGTACCGGTAGATCTTGTTGTAGTCCTTTGCATCCGGGTGGACGAACGCGGACACCATGATAACTACGCTCTCGATGTCGAGCCCCTTGAACGCATCCTCCTCAACACAGTCTGCGACCGCCTTTGCAACCGCAGCCTGCACGGGGCCGAACATCTCGTTGACCTGGGTCATGTCCTTTAACGTGACCTTCGGGATAACGATAGTGGCCGGCTTCGTGAGCAGGTTCGGGCGGACAACCGCAAGAAGGGGCGTGTGCCCCATGGACAGCTGCGAGATCGAGTTTGCAAATGCTGAACCGACAGGACCTTCCTTATCTCCCATCAACAGGTCGATATGCGCCAGTTCCGCGCCATCGCCTATGAGTGCTTCTCCGACAAGATACATTCTAATCCTTTATCTCCTGTTAGATATGTGACCGTCAACCATGATAAGATTACGCGGGGCGCCCCGGCCGCCCGCCGTTCACACCAGCAGTTGTCCCGAGAAGACATGCACCGCGTGCCCGCCGATGTGTACCCGGTTGCCGTTGATGGTGACCCTGACTGTCCCGCCCCGTAAAGAACACTGAAACCCGGAGAGTTCGGTCTTGTGGAGTTTCTCCCCCCAGTACGGCCCGAGGCAGCAGTGCGCGGAACCGGTCACCGGATCCTCCGGGACGCCCACGGACGGGGCAAAGAACCGGGAGACAAAATCAAAATCAGGGAGATCGGAAGCCGCAGTCACGATGATCCCCCGGGCAGGGATAGCCGCGAGGGCGGCCATATCGGGCTCGCAGTCGCAGACATCGGCAGCGGCGGGAAGTTCCACGAGCAGGTCGAACCGGTTCTTCCCGGTAAAAACGGGCGTTGCCCCGAGTGCCCGGTCAAGACCGGGGACCGGTGGGATGGCATGGGCAGGCTCGGCAGGAAAATCAAGGGTGATCAAGTCCCCGTGCTCGCGGGCGACAAGCGTCCCCGAGAGCGTCTCAAACGATACGGGCAAACCCTGGGGGACTCTCGCAGTCTTCCAGAGCACAAATGCCGCGGCAAGTGCTGCATGGCCGCAGAGTTCCACTTCTTTTGCCGGGGTAAACCAGCGCAGGTTCCAGATACCGGAACCGGGATGGAGAAACGCAGTTTCCGAATGGTTTAGTTCAGCGGCGACCTGCTGCATCCACCCGGGATCGGCCGGGCCATCCATGACACAGACCCCGGCAGGGTTCCCGCGGAAGGGGTGGCCGGTGAAGGCATCGACAACGTGCAGTTCGTGACCCATAACAGTGGATTGGTATGCCGGTCGATAAAAATTATGGCAGATATTGAAACGATGTCTCCCCGCCTCAGGGCCCTTTCGGGGCTCGGCGGGGCAAGGGATTTTTTCTTATTCGTCACTGATCCACCGCGGGGGCGTCCCTTCGGGAGCGGTGGAATCCATCGTTCCTGTGAGAGAAATGCATGTGTCTACATTACATCTCAAACAATTTCTTAGAAAAACACTCAAAATTTGAGGTCTTACCGGCTCGCTCCGCTCACAAAAACAGTCTTACGAGAAAACGTGGGGTTGGTGAGATTTGAACTCACGATCGACGGGTCTCTCCGACATGCGCATCAGTGCTCCAACGGGTCATCATCCAATTTCAGTCAGTAGACCCATTGTCATCATCTGCGAGCACGAAGAACGCAAAGACCGCTGGAGCCCGTCGCCATTCCGGGCTTGGCCACAACCCCGCCCTTCATACAGCGTGAATATGCCACAGCTGACTGTACAAGATCGTGCTGACGAAATTTAATTGTTTTCCTTTACCGGTCGTTTTTCCCCATGTTCCGCACGCCGGCGGCCGGGCCCCCTTCGGTGCACAGGGCATCCCGCAATTTTGCGTACAAAAATCAGCCCGGGCCCCCGGTCATATCATCAGTAGTGATATATCCTGTGATTACTCCATATTTTACGATGGACAAGGGCAGTTATACGTGCGGGACTTCGGAATTCCCCCTGCTGGGAATGACGATGGGTGAGATGATCGACCACATCGCGGCAAAATACCCCGAGAACGAGGCGATAGTCTCCGTCCACCAGAACCTCCGCTGGACGTACCGGGAGTTCCAGGCAAAAGTTAACGAGGTCAGCCGGGCGCTCATGGGCCTTGGCGTGGAAAAAGGCGACCGGGTCGGTATCTGGGCGATGAACCATGCCGAGTGGATCGTCGTGCAGTTTGCGACCGCCAAGATCGGGGCGATCATGGTCAACATCAACCCCGCCTACCGCACGTACGAGCTCGAGTATGTCCTCAAGCAGGCCGAGATCCAGACCCTTCTCCTGCAGGGGCGGTTCAAGACCTCGGATTATGTCGGTATGTTCTACGAGGCCTGCCCCGAGGCTTACGAACAGAAACCGGGAAAAATTTCAAGCGAAAAGTTCCCGTTCCTAAAAAACGTCGTCTTCATCGGCAACATCCCGTACAACGGTATGTACACCTGGGATGAATTCCTGGAAAAGGCAGAAGACATCACGATGGACGAGCTCATCGAACGGGGAGAAGCCCTCTCCTTTGACGACCCCATCAACATCCAGTACACGAGCGGCACGACGGGGTTCCCGAAGGGTGTTGTCCTCACCCACCACAGCGTCTTAAACAACGGCTATATCATTGGCGAGGGTATGGGTTTTACCGAGAAAGACCGGCTCTGCATCCCTGTCCCGTTCTACCACTGCTTCGGCATGGTCCTCTCCAACATGGCCTCCGCCACCCACGGGACGACCATGGTTTTGCCCTGTCCCACGTTCGATGCCGAGGAAGTCTTAAAGACCATCGAGAAGGAACGCTGCACCGCGGTCCACGGCGTCCCCACGATGTTTATCGCCGAACTCTCCCTCCCCAGCTTCCCCAAATACAACCTCAAGTCCCTCCGGACCGGCATCATGGCCGGCTCGCCCTGCCCGATTGAAGTGATGAAACAGGTCAACCAGAAGATGAACATGCGGGACATCGTGATCGTGTACGGCCAGACCGAGACTTCGCCCGGCGTCACGATGACTACGACAAAAGACCCGCTTGAGCGGCGCGTCACCACCATCGGGAAAGCGTTTCCCCATACCGAACTCAAGATTGTCGACCCGAAAACCGGCAAGATCGTCCCGATGGGAGAGATCGGGGAGATCTGCGCCCGCGGCTACTGCGTGATGAAGTGCTATTACAACAACCCGTCGGCCACCCACGCGACGCTCGACAAAGACCACTGGAACCACACCGGCGACCTCGCCACGATGGACGAGGAAGGCTATTTCCGGGTCGTGGGCCGGTTAAAGGACATGGTAATCCGGGGCGGCGAGAACATATACCCCCGTGAGATCGAGGAGTTCCTGCATCACCACGAGAAGATATCCGATGTGTACGTGGTCGGCGTGCCGGATATCAAGTACGGCGAGGAACTCTGCGCATGGGTGAAGGTAAAGGATGGCCAGACGCTCACCGAGGACGAGGTCAGGAATTTCTGCAAAGGAAAGATCGCCCACTTCAAGATCCCCCGGTATGTCATGTTCGTGAATGATTTCCCCATCAATATCTCCGGCAAGATCCAGAAGTACCTGATGCGGGAGGAATCGATAAAGAAACTCGGGCTTGAGGCAGCGGAAAATATCAAGACTGCGTAATTTTTCAATGGTTTTTTGGTTCTATAGCAATTGCAATTCATAAGTTCTCTCTTCTTGGGATTACATATTTTTTTATTTTTATCTAGAGTCTCAAACAAAAATATATATTTATGGGGTTAGCGAAAGTACATACATCGATCCAGAGCGGCCCGGGAAATCACCCGGGCAGAATATTATCCGACCCCGGTAGTCGGGGATGCGGATTATCGATCCGACATCCTCTGCACCGTGAGAGATCTTCTGTTTCCCGCCGGAAGATACCTGGGTACATCTGCCGAGGGAAAACGTCAAAAGACCTTTAATTCAGGAGAGAAGATCATCAATGCCGCCCCGCAGCAGGAAAAACACACAGTACCAGGTACTGTGTGTCGATGACGAAGCCCCGCTTCTGGATATTTGTGCGATTTTCCTTGAAAAATCCGGAGATTTCAGGGTAACAACTGCACTGAGTGCAGCGGACGGGCTGAAGTTGCTGGAAAAAAACTCGTTCGATGCCATTGTCTCCGATTACCAGATGCCTGGTACAGACGGCATCCAGTTCCTTGCCGAAGTGAGGAAGCGCCTTGGAGAGATTCCTTTTATTTTATTTACCGGCCGGGGGAGAGAAGAAGTTGCTATCCTCGCGATCGATAACGGAGCCGACTTCTATGTCCAGAAAGGTGGAGAAACGAAGGCGCAATTTGCCGAGCTTGCCCACAAGATCCGGACTGCAATAACGCGGCGGAATGCCGAGAACCGGATCTCTGAATCGGAAGAATTCCTGCGAACGGTAATCACGGATGCAAAAGAGGGGATCATCGTGTACGACAGGGAACTGCGGTTCACGCTCTGGAACCGGTTCATGGAAGAGCTCACGGGCCTCAAAGCAGCAGATGTGCTGGGAAAAAGTGCGCTGCAACTATTTCCATTCTATAAGAAAAACGGGATCGATCTTATACTGAACCATGCTCTGGCAGGCACTGCCGGGGAGTCATCGGACTGGGAATTTTTTATCTCATCCACGGGTCATAAAGGGTGGGTCAAAAGTGTGTATTCGCCAAATTATGATTCCCATGGCACGATCATCGGGGTAATCGGGATTGTCCGGGACGTTACCGAAAGAAAACAGGTAACGGAGGCATTGCGGGAAAGCGAAAAGCGGTACCGCGACCTGTTCGATCTCACAAAAGCCGTCATGCTCATCGTTGATCCGGGAACCGGCAGCATCGCGGATGCAAACCTTGCTGCCGGCCGATACTACGGTTACAGCCCCGGGGAGTTTTCCCGGATTGCGATCACGGATATAACCGCCGCAGAACCGGTAATTACGAAGAAGTCCCTGTCGTGCGCACCTGAAGCGCAGGGAACACTCTTCAACGTCAGGCACCGGAAAAAGAACGGGGAACTTCGTGATGTAATAGTGTTCAGTACTCCACTATCGGTCGGGGGGAAAAAATTTTTCCACCTGATTATTCAGGACGTGACAGAACGCGTGCTGGCAGAAGATGCCCTCAGGCAGGCTCATATGAAGATCAACTCGCTCTCCGGCATCACCCGGCAGGATCTCAAAGAATCGCCTGAGTCGCTGCAGGACAACCTCGCCTTCCCCGAAACCAAGCAATCCGATCTATCACTCAATGAATGCGCCGGGGAGATCTCAGGAAGGGGTGAATAATGGCCTCATCAATCCGGATTCTCTGCGTTGATGATGAAGCCACGTTTCTTGATATAAGCACACTGTTTCTCGAAAAATCCGGAGATTTTGACGTGACCACTGCCCAGAGTGCTTCTGAGGCAATTCAGTTGCTGGAAAAGAACAATTTCGATGCCATTATCTCCGATTACCAGATGCCCGGCATGGACGGCATCCAGTTCCTTGTCGAAGTGAGGACTCGGTTTGGACCGATTCCTTTCATTTTGTTCACAGGACGGGGAAGAGAGGAAGTGGTTATTCTCGCGATCGACAAGGGGGCCGACTCCTATGTCCAGAAAGGCGGGGAAACAAAATCGCAGTTTGCCGAGCTTGCGCACAAAATCCGGATGGCGGTTCAGCGACGAATCAGTGAGAACCAGAAAGAAGAATCCCAGGAAATCCTGAAAAACGTTATGGCCGATGCAAAAGAGGGAATCATCGGGTGTGACAGGGATCTGCGATTCACACTCTGGAACCGGTTCATGGAAGATCTCACCGGCCTCAAGGCAGCAGATGTGATGGGAAAGGATGTGTTCGATCTGTTTCCTTTCATTAAGGAAACAGGGAACGATGTGCTGATAAAAAAAGCACAGTCTGGAATAATTGCAGAATCGTCCGATTTTGAGTTCTTCATACATTCAACCGGAAAAAAAGGGTGGGCAAAGGGCATATACTCCCCAAACTACGATGCCCATGGCATGATTATTGGTATCCTGGCAATCATCCATGACGTTACCGAGAAAAAACAGGCAGGGGAGTTATTGCGGGAGAGCGAGGAGCGGCACCGGAAGATATATGAGAACAGTCCCGTTGGTATGACCCTTGTCACACCTGATTACCGGTTTTTCTCGGTCAACCCGGCATGGGTGGCTATGACCGGCTATTCAGAAAAAGAACTGCTGAAAATGTCTTTTAAGGACATCACGCACCCGGATCATCTTCCCGGTGATCTGCAGAAGATGGAGGAGCTGGCGGCAGATAAGATTCCGGTATTACATACAGAAAAGAGGTATATCCGGAAAGACGGCAGCATTCTCTGGGGATTGCTCCGGGTCAGTACGATCCGCGATGAAAAGGGCACAATACTGTACTTTGCTTCCCAGATCGAGGATATATCCGAACGCAAACTGACTGGTGAAGCACTCCGCAATGCGAACAAAAAGCTCAACCTGCTCTCCAGCATCACGCGCCATGATATCAACAACCAGCTCACCGTAATGGATGGGTATGTCACCCTCATGGAAGAAGAGTCGCAGGATCCCACATCCGCTGACCGGCTCAAAAAAATTGCCAATGCCATTCAACGCATAAATTCCATGATACAGTTTACCAAGGAATATGAGTCTATCGGTGTCAAAGCCCCTGTATGGCAGGACTGCCGCACGATCGTGGAGACTGCGGCACAGCAGGCCCCTCTCGGCCAGGTCACGGTAGAAAACAATATTCCTGTCGGAGCAGAAATGTTCGCCGATCCCCTGATCGTCAAGGTTTTCTTTAACCTCATGGATAACGCTGTGCGGTATGGCGGAAAGATCTCCAGGATCCGGTTCTCTGTGGAGGGACAGAACAGCGATTATATCGTGGTGTGCGAAGATGATGGCGACGGTGTCCTTCTAGGAGAGAAAGAACGGATATTTGACCAGGGATTTGGCAGGAACACGGGTATGGGACTGTTCCTGGCTCGGGAAATTATCAGTATGACCGGCATCACCATCCGGGAAACCGGCGAACCGGGGAGAGGCGCACGGTTCGAGTTGACGATTCCACCTGGTTCATTCCGTACAACGACAACGGATGCTGGTTATACGCTTCTCTGAGGGGTTTTTCGTCGCTTTCCTTTGCAGTATGTTTATATTTTGCACTACCAGAAGATCCGATCAGGGTTTTTCTCTCTTTTGTCTTTACTGCAACCTTTGCTTTCGGGGTTGATAAATTTCTGAACCCGATCTATAACAAATCTGACTAATAAATACATAAAATCCCCGTCGCTGTAACACTTTTTTAACCGGATACACTGTTCCCGTTTTTCTTCCCCCGGGCAAGAGAGGCAAAAATCCCGATCACGCACATGATCGTGAAGATGACAAATGCCCAGTGCAGGCTTGTCGTGAACTGCGGGTAATACGCGGGCGTGATCTCCACCTGGCCGATGATGATGGCAAAGAGCATCATCGCAATGCCCATGGAGAGCATCTGCCCCAGGAGCCGCATTGTCCCGTTGAGGCCGGATGCGACCCCGTAATACTTCTTCTCCACGGCACTCATGATCGCGTTCGTGTTCGGGGACGAGAAGAGCCCAAACCCGAGGCCGAGGATCATGAGCACCATGATGATGTACCAGAGCGGGGTCATTTCAGTCAGGAAAATCAAGAGGAAAAGTCCGAGCGCGGTAAATCCCATCCCGACCGACGATATGATCTGTGAATCGTACCGGTCCGAGAGCCGGCCGGCAAACGGCGATACGATCATCTGGACAAACGGGGCCGCGACGATGATAAAACCTGCATACTCCGCTGAAAACCCCTTGGTGTACTGGAGGTCAAGGCTGAGCAGGAACGCAACCGCATACGTGGCGGAATAGTTGATCAGTGCGGCGATATTCGAGAAAGCGAAGATCCGGCTCTTGAAGAAGAGCTGCATGTTCAGGACCGGATATGTCAGCCGCTGCTCGTACCAGATAAAAACGCCGATCAGAACGACCCCGGTAACCAGAAGGATGCCCCCTGTGATGTCAGGGAGCACGGAGAACCCGTACATGATCGCGACAAGCGCAACGCTGTAGAGCAGCGATCCCGAAATATCAAATTTCTCACCGGTGCATTCCGCCCACTCACCTTTGAGTTTCCAGAGGATGAGGATCGCGGCAGCGATCGCGATGGGCACGTTGATGTAGAAGATGCTCCGCCACCCGAAGACCTCGGTGAGGATTCCGCCGAAAAACGGCCCGAGGGTGAGTCCCAGGTACACGGCCGAAATATACAGCCCGAGCGCTTTACCCCGCTCACCCGGGGGATACACCGCTGTCAGGATCGCAAGCGACGTACCGAAGATCATCGCAGCGCCGATCCCCTGTATTACCCGGATGCTGATCATCTGCTGCTCGGTCACGACCATGGTCATAACGAGCGATGCGGCACCAAACAGGCAGATACCGGAGAGGAAGATCTTTTTCCTCCCGTATATGTCAGCAAGTTTCCCGAACGGGACAAGGAACAGGGCGGAAGCAAGGATATACGCGGTCGCGACCCAGGAAAGGGCGATCGCGTCCATGTGGAACGCGGTGCCGATCGTGGGTAGCGCGATATTTACTGCCGATCCGTCAAACGGCGTGAGAAAACCGGCAAGGATCGCGATCAGGAGGACAATGCGTTTTTCCGTTGCGGTGACCGGCAGGGCAGGTACGCGGCAGATCGCCGGATCCTGACGGCCGGCATCGCTGCTGGCAGGGACTTCCGCAGACATGATATACTCCCGGTGAAATCAGGGAACAAGTAATGTTTTTTTAGAAATTATTACGTGAACGGGCGGACCGGCAGGACACCGGCACCCGTTGTTCCGGAGGTATCCGGCGGCGGACTGTTCTTTTCGCTCCGGCCGGAACTGCTCCGTTATATCACACCGAACCATGCGATATATGACACGACCACCATCACGACAACAAGCCCGATCAGGATCTTGTACCCGCACTTGTCGCAGATACCAAGATACGAGGGATGGCAGTCGTGGCAGTACTCTGATTTGCAGACCTTACAGGTCGTATTGTGGGTATGATCCGGGTGGTTCTCGCAAGTAGTCATAATTCAATTGTTCGGTGCGAAACGGTAAAGAAGTGTCGGATGAGGGGCTGGCCGTTCAGGGGCAGTCTACTCCCGGATCAGGTCCGCGATGAGACGGGAGACCCGGGCCTGTGCTTCGTTTGTCGCAGCTTCGTCCCGTTCGACAGAGAGGGTGAGGATGTCACCCTCGCTTGATCCTGCCGGAAGGAGCGCAGAGGGGATATTAAGCCGGAGATTTTCCTCTCCCGGGATGACAATGACGGTGATGGTCTCCCCGATACGATCGATAACGGCCTTCATGGACAACCGATCCGTTCACACGGGTGCCTGTGCCCGTCGAACAAGGCCGGTGGCCGCGTGTGCGGCGTTTTCGAGGATATCCGCCTCGCCCGGGATCTCATGGTCGAGCATCAGCACCCGGCCGTTGCAGATCGTGGTCTCCACGGCAGCCCCGTTACAGGCATACACAAGGTTGGAGGCGGCGTTATGGAGCGGCGTGTTGCACGGCGTCCTGGTTGAGACAAGGATAATATCGGCAGGCGCCCCGGCAGCAAGGGTGCCGGTGCCAAAGCCCAGTGCCTTTGCCCCGTTTGTGGTCGCCATCGCAAGCGCTGCCGGTGCCGGGAGCACGGTCGGATCGTTCCAGAAGAACTTCTGGAGGAGGGCGGCGATCTTTACCTCTTCGAACATGTCAAGGTTGTTGTTCGATGCGCACCCGTCCGTCCCGAGACAGACGTTTGCCCCGGCGCTCGCAAGCTGCGGGTACGGCATCGCCCGGTGGGTGGCAAGTTTCATGTTGCTTGCCGGGTTGTGGGCGACATGTACCCCCCTTTTGCCGAGGAGCGTACATTCCGCGTCGTCCAGCCAGCACCCGTGCGCCGCGATGGTCCGGGGGGTCAGGATACCGCATTCGTCCAGCAGGGCGGCCGGACGTTTCCCGTGCTGCGAGACGCAGTCGTTTACTTCTTTTTGTGTTTCCGAGAGATGAATATGGATAGGGATCTGCTGCTCCTTTGCAAACTCCGCGCACCATTTCAACCCTTCGGGCGAGACCGTGTAGGGGGCATGCGGGCCGGCCGCGGCGCGTATCCTCGGGTTGTCCATCTTTTTTATGTGGGCGGCGAGCGCTTCGGTCGCTTTGCACTCGTGCTCCCGTTTTTCTGCATTGCCAAGATCGATGAACCCGTAGCAGAGCACGGCGCGGATGCCGGCCTCGTCCACTGCCTTTGCTGCGGACTCCATCTGGAAGTACATGTCGTTAAAGGCAGTTGTCCCGGTCCGGATCATTTCGAGGCAGGCAAGTTTCGTGCCCCAGTAGACATCATCCGCGGTCAGGTGGGCTTCGAGCGGCCAGATCTTCTGGCTAAGCCAGTCCTGCAGGATCATGTCGTCTGCGTAGCCCCGCAGAAGCGACATCGCCGCGTGGGTGTGCGTGTTCGAGAGCCCCGGGAGAGCGAGTGCGCCATCTCCGTCGATGATGAACTCCGCCTCGCCCCGGTGCCGCTTGCGGATATCGCGGCCGATATCGGTGATCGTCTCTCCGGCATCGATAAAGATGTCGACCGGCTTGTTGCCGGTGACGACGTTTGCGATAAGTACAGATTTTTTCTTCCCGAATATCTCTGCTGTCTCGTGGTTTTGTTCCGTCATGGTGGCATTCCCCCGTGTTATCCCATCTTTTTAATAATCGCGCTGACGATCTCCCCGGTCCTGTGGCTGTAGGCCTTCGAAGTCGAGAGGATGTTATCGAAAGTGAGCACCTCTTTCCCGAGGCCGTTTGCATAGTTGTCGATCGTGCAGAGCGCAGCAAAGTCCATACCGAGTTCGCAGGCAAGCGTCGCTTCCGAGGCGACCGTCATCCCCACGACATCGGCAACGTTTGCAAGTGCCGCCACTTCGGCAACGGTCTCGATCCGGGGACCTCTCGTCTGAACGTAGACGCCCCCGAGCCGGGCCTCAGGCACCACTGAGGAAAGTTTCTCCGCGAGCGCCCGCGGGAGTTCCGGCCTGACATGCTCGATTTTGTGGTCGTGGATGGAGGGGATATCGGTCACGCTGATATAATCGGTCGGGATAAGGAGTGTCCCCGGCGCGATCTCAGATTTAAGAGAACCCGATGAACCGAACGCGACAATATGGTCGACGCCGGCGATTGCCATGGCTGCGAGGTTTGCCCGGTAATTGATCCGGTGCGGCGGCCGGCCGTGCTGGTGGCGCATCAGCATCACGATATCACCGCAGAGGAGGTCGGCGCTCCCGAAAGGGGTGGCGACACTCTCTTTTTTTAAGTCCGGCAGGGTCGAAAAGAGCAGGCTTGTCCCGCCGATGATACCAAGCATCAGGCAATTCCCCCTGCATCTTCGCAGGAAATCCTGCGGGAAAATGAAAGCCACTCCATGGATCTTCGAAACAAAGGTTGTGTGCACCGGCACTAATACCTAGCGCACAGGAGGCGTTGTGGGACCTGGTATATTCATATGACCACCATTAAACGTAAATTTGTCCCGACACCAATAACATCCTATGGGCATGTTCGATACCGTCAGCGACGAGATGATAAAAAAGGGGGAGTGCACCGACATCTACTTTGTCCGCACCGAGGAGATCCTGGAAAAAGAGCAGATAAACCCGCTCGTATCCATGGAGGTGACCGCAGCTGCCCTCCCGGATTCATGGGGGATCGTCTGCGGTTTGTCCGATGTGCTCGCGCTTCTCGAAGGTGTGCCCGTGACGGTCGATGCAATGCCGGAGGGGACGCTTTTTTACCCGGGTGAACCGGTCCTCCGCATCACCGGGCGGTACCGGGACTTCTGCCGGTACGAAACCGCGATCCTCGGTTTCCTCTGCCATGCCTCCGGGATCGCATCAGCCACCGCCCATATTATGTGCGAGGCAAAAGGCAGGCCCGTGTATTCCTTTGGTTCCCGCCGGCAGCACCCGTCGATTGCCATGATGATCGAGCGGGCCGCATGGATCGGGGGGGCCGACGGCGTATCGAACACCTGCGCACCCCCCGGCATGCCGGTCGTCGGCACGATGCCGCATGCGATGGTGATGTGTTTTAAAAAACCGGAAGATGCCTGGCGCGCCTTTGACCGCGATGCCCCGGCCGCAGTCCCCCGCATCATGCTCTGCGATACCTATTGCGACGAGAAGACGGAGTCGCTGAATGCGGCCGAATGCGGTGCGACGGCGGTCCGGCTCGATACGCCCCGCTCCCGGCGCGGAAACATGCGTGCTATCATCGAAGAGGTCCGGTGGGAACTGGATTCACATGGGTATCCCCGGGTGAAGATCTTTCTTTCCGGCGGGGTGACAAAGGAGGATGTGATCGCCTACCGGGACTGTGTCGATGCGTTCGGGATCGGAGGGGCAATCGCAAACGCCCCCGTGGTCGACTTTGCGCTGGACATCGTGGAGATCGAAGGAAAACCGAAAGCCAAACGGGGAAAGAGGAGCGGGATCAAGCAGGTCTACCAGCTCGTGTGCGAAAAACACCGTACCCTGCCCGTGGGGCAGACCCCGCCTGCAAACGCTGTTCCTCTGATACGCCAGTATATTCTCAATGGCCGGATTGTGCGGCAGTCGGATATGCAGGAAGCGCGTGAGCGGGTGCTTACATGGATCCGCAGATCAACAGAAACAACCGAAGAGAAAAAGGATCTTGGGAAAAAGAACGGGAAAAATGGCATGCAGAAAAAGCCATCCGTCGTTCCGAAGGCCTGATGAGGCCACCCTCGTTTTTCGTTTTTATGCTCCGGACCCTCCCCAAGCCCGGGGGTATGCGGCCGGAGCACCCAATTCTTTTAACCTATGCCGTGCAACAATGTTAGAGCGGGCCGGTAGATCAGTGGTAGATCGCTTCCTTGGCATGGAAGAGGCCGCGGGTTCAATTCCCGCCCGGTCCATTCGTTTATTCCCGTTTTTGCACATGTTTTTATACTCCCGGACAGACGCTATGTCCTGATACCATGCGCATCCGCGACCTGATCCTGCCCGAAGACCAGATCTTCTTTACCCTCTTTAAGGACATGGCCGGGAAGATCAAAGAAGCCGCGACGACCTTAAACGAGATCACTCACGAGCTTCCCGAAGGAACGGAAAAATCCCACAAGGTGCGCCAGATCGAGCACCTCGGGGACGAGACGACCCGCCATATTTACGAGCGCCTCAACGAGTCGCTTATCACGCCGCTTGAACCGGACGAGATCGCCCGGCTTGCCCCCGCATTTGACGACGTGCTGGACAAACTCGACTGGGTGACCCACCAGATCGCCACCTACGAACTCCAGAAGTCAAATGATGTCCTGAAAGAATATTCCTACCTGATTGTCATGACCTCAAATGAGATCGCCGATGCACTGGATGCCCTTTCGACCTTAAACCATCCGTCCGATGTCAGTAGCCACGTGGTCGAGATCAGCCGGCTCTACAACCTGTCCGGAGAACTGCTCTCACGTGCCGTGCTCGACCTCTTCAAGACCGAGGACCTGCTGCTGATCATCAAACTCAAGGATATCTACGAGAGCATGGCAAAGGTGATGGAAAAATGCAACGATGTGGGCCATGCCCTCTCTGACATATCGATGAGCCACGCATGACCGGCTATGATCCCGTCATCCTGTTCGGCATCGTCCTTGCGCTCGCCCTGAATTTTTTCAACGGGCTTGCCGATGCCGCCCAGGGTGTTGCAACGGTTGTCGCAACACGGGCCCTCTCCCCCGCAAAAGCTGTTTTCCTGACCGGGGTCTGTAATATGGCCGGGCCCTTTATCTTTACGACCGCGGTTGCGGCAACGATCGGGACCGCCATCGTCCATGCCGATGCGCTGACCCCGGAGACCATCATCGTTGCCATGCTTGCGTCAACGACGCTTGTATTCTGTGCAACAAAACTCGGTTTCCCCGTTTCGAGCAGCCATGCACTCATCGGCGGCCTTGTTGGGTCAAGTGTTGCTGCCTTCGGGCTTGCTGCGGTCATCTACCCCACCTGGAGCGTGATCGGGCAGATCGCCGGCTGGGGACTGCTCGGAGCCGTGCTCGGGGCCATCGCGGTAGGGGCAATTGCCGCCGCATTTGAAGGCGACATCCGGCTTGCCCTCATTATCGGGGCCATCGGAGGAGCTGCCTTTGCCATTCCGGTCATGATGGTCCTTGGTGTGCTCAAAATTACCGGGCTGCTTGTAGTTATCCTCTTCATCTTTATCTCGCCCGTCCTTGGAGCGGTCGCCGCATTTCTCTTTGATGTGCTCATCTCGCACCTGTTCAAGAACTCGCGCCAGAACCGGATGAAGCGAATCTTTTCGCCGCTCCAGATCGTAGCCTGTCTCTTCCAGGCCACCAGCCACGGTGCAAACGACGGGATGCACGCGGTGGGTGTGATCACCGCACTCCTTGTTGCGGGCGGCATCCTTACCGTTTTTGCCGTCCCGACATGGGTGCTCCTGCTCTCCGCCATCGCCATCGGGCTTGGCACCTGTTTTGGCGGCTGGAAGGTTGTGGACCGGATGGCAAAGGGGATTACGAAGATCCGCCCCTACCAGGGATTCTGCGCAGGGACGGCCGGCAGTACCACCCTTGCCCTCGTCACGATGCAGGGTATCCCGGTCTCGTCCAACCACGTGATCAGCGGCGCGATCGTCGGCGTTGGCGCGACCCGGGGCAAAAATGCAGTCCGGTGGAAGGTCGTACAGGAGATGATGACTGCCTGGGTGATCACGATCCCGCTCGCGGCGTTCTCTGCATTTATCGGGTACCTTCTCTTTGCATCGGTATTTTCAGTTCTCCTGTGAGTGCTATATTTCGCTATATTTTTCAGGTTGCTCGACTGATTACCAGTAGGTTTAGAGTATGGGACTCCGTGAATTGCTGATACCACAGGACAAGATATTCTTCGAGATGTTCGAACGCCAGGCTGCAACGGTACGGGAAGCGGCGTACCAACTGGTGGCATTGAGCGAGGACTTCACCAATGTCAGGGACAAGAGGCATGCGATCGAGCTGCTCGAACACCAGGGCGACCAGATCACCCACGGCATCTACGAGCAGCTCAACCGTACCTTTATCACTCCCCTTGACCCGGAAGAGATCTCCCGCCTCGCATCGGCACTTGACGACGTTCTGGACTATATCGACAGCTCGGCAGAGAAGATGTTCTATTACGGCATCGAGAATACCGATTCCCACATGGTGGAACTCTCAAAGCTGATCCATCTTTCAGCAATAGAGATTGAAGGGGCAGTAAAAGGCATCCGTTCGATCAAGGATCCGCGGTACATCGAGGAGCGCTGCATCGAGGTGAACCGGCTGGAGAACCTTGCAGACGACGTGCTTGCCCATGCGGTGACCGATCTCTTCAAGACCACCGATGCAATCTCGATTATCAAACTCAAGGACATCTATGAAAATCTCGAAACGGCGACCGATTACTGCGAGGACGTGGCAAACATTCTCTCCGACATCGCCATCCGACACTCATGAGGCGATGCTTTTGAAGCAGAGGTGTAGTGGAGAAGGATACCCATGATTGCGGCGCCGCTGATCCTCATTATCGCGATCATTATCATAGCACTCGTGTTCGATTTCACGAACGGGTTCCATGATTCGGCCAATTCGATCTCGACCGTGGTATCCACAAAAGTGCTCTCGCCCCGGAATGCTGTGATATTTGCGGCTTTTTTTAATTTCCTTGCGGCGTTCGGTTTTGGCGTAGCGGTGGCAGACACCATCAGCAATATCGTGGAACTCAATGTCGTTGCGACCGCGGTTATTCCCTATATCATCCTTGGTGCGCTGACCGGCGCCATAAGCTGGAACCTGATCACCTGGTTCTTTGGTCTCCCGACATCGTCGTCCCACGCGCTTATCGGGGGTCTGGCCGGTGCCGGTATCTCTGCGGCAGGACTAGCCGCCATCAAATGGTCGACCGTTGGTCAGGTCGCGCTCTTTATGGTGCTCTCACCGATGATTGGCCTTACCTGTGGCTTTTTATTTATGGCTGCGATCCTCTGGCTCACCCGTAAATCCAACAAGCCGACGGCAGAAGTGCATTTCAGGAGGCTTCAGCTCTGTTCTGCTGCCGCATACAGTTTCAGCCACGGGACAAACGATGCACAGAAGACGATGGGGATCATTGTCCCGCTCCTCTTCTCTATCGGGTACTTCAGCGCGGATGTCAATACCAGCCACCTTCCGGTGCCGTTCTGGGTGATCATCATCTGTTATACGACGATTGCTCTCGGGACCCTTTCCGGAGGGTGGCGGATTGTCAGGACCATGGGGTACAAGATCACGAAACTCCGCCCGGTGAACGGTTTTGCCGCGGAAACTGCCGGGGCTGCAACGATTCTCGGTGCATCTGCAGCCGGTATCCCGGTGAGTACGACGCACGTGATCTGTTCGTCCATCATGGGCGTTGGTTCCACGATGGGCACGAGTACGGTAAAATGGGGCGTTGCGCGAAGCATCATGATCGCCTGGATCCTTACCATACCCATCAGTGCGCTGATCGGTTTTGCCTCATTCCAGCTGATCCGGATCTTCATCGGGTACTAACTTCACCTGCTGCTATGGGCTCTAAAAGAATAAACGAAAAAAAACAATTTTTGTAATTTCTGATTTTTTTTAGTTTTCCGGATTTGTCCGGTAATACCGGCAGAACGTGCGGATCACGCATGACGGACACTGCGGTTTTTTTGCTGTGCAGCATGCCCTGCCATGGGCGATAAACACATCGGTGAGATCGCCCCACTCGGTTTTGGGGAACAGGGCCATGAGGTCGCGTTCGATCACCGTAACGTCATCGGTATCCGAGAACCCGATCCTCTGTGCGAGCCGGCGCACATGGGTGTCCACGGCGATCCCGTGGTTCTTCCCAAAGCCATGGTACAGCACGATATTTGCGGTCTTCCTGCCGACGCCGGGAATAGAGAGCAGCGCTTCCATGGTATCCGGCACGTTTCCGCCAAAATCAGACATCAGGGTCTGCGCGGCTGCGATGATGTGCCGAGCCTTTGCATGGTAGAAGCCGAGGCTGTGGATGATGGGCTCCAGTTTAATGATATCAGCCCGGGAAAGGGCTTCGGGAGTCGGGTAGGCTGAAAAGAGCGGCTCCTTTACCATGAGCACGGCCCGGTCGGTGGTCTGTGCGGAAAGGATGGTCAGGATGAGCACTTCAAACGGCGTACCCCTGCAGACTGTTGTCGGGGATTCACGGGCATGCGGGTACTGTACGGAAAGCGAAGAATAGATCCGGGCGGCATCCTGTTTTTTCATAATTATGGGGTAGGGCGGATTCGAACCGCCGTCAAAGCGTCCCAAACGCTCTAGGATGGACCAGGCTACCCTACTACCCCACGCCTTACAGTATTGTCTGTGGCCGCTAAAAATACCTGCCGTTTGCCGGCCCGGCAAAAAAATTCAGAGCGGGAGGATTTTTTTCCGGGTCTCGCTGACGATCGAACAGTCGCACTTCCCCGAAAGGAGGGCGTCGGAAAGATTTTTCGGTGTTGTTCCATCGAGCACCACGAGCGGGATGTGGCTGCGTTCCACCACCCGGGCGGCGATAATATCAAGGACATTGTGCGATCCGGCCCCAAGCCCGCCTTTTCCCACGATCCCGATCAGTTCTGACGGTGTGAGCGTTTTGAAGTGTTTTGCACCGGTGAACCTGTTGGGGTCCTTGTCATAGATGCCATTCACCGAAGTCACGTTGACAAAAACGTCCGCACGCACCCGCTCGGCAAGGACGGCGGCCACTGCATCCGTCGTCTGGCCCGGGGTGATCCCGCCCATGACCACGATCTTTTTTGATTCGGCAAATTTCTTTGCCTCCGAGTGGCTTTCGGCAACTTTCGGGTAGGCTGACTCGCCGAGCGCGGAAATTAACAGCGTCGCGTTGAGGCGGGTTACGAGAATCCCGATCTCGTCAGCGGTGCCCTCATCGATACCAAGACTCCGGGCGACCCCGATATAGTCCCGTGCGCCGCCCCCGCCTCCGACCACGACAAAGAGCCGGTGCTTTGCGGCAATCTTTTCAAGCACCGGGAGATAGGCCTGGATCCGGTTTTCCTTGAGTTCCGGGATCAGGATCGAGCCGCCAAGCGAGATAACGACCGTCTTCATTGCACTAGTTTTTGTACAGGATGCTCATATAGAGTTGTTCTAAGGAAGTCCCGACCATGTTGTGCTGTCCGGTCTGCAAGAGCCGCGATATCTTCCCGGTTGCCGGGGGATATATGGGCCAGGTGTATCTCTGCAAGAATTGTAAGTACCGGGGATCGTTTGTCCTTGAAGTGGATGACGATGCGGTTGATGGCGAGGGGAAAACAGAACAGGAGAACTGACCGGTTGGAGCGGCCACACCGGGAGAACAGGATATGCACGAGGCGCGCCAGTACGCAAAAAAAGAGAAAAATGCAGTGCAGTGCTCTCTGTGCAGCCACCGCTGCACGATTGCCGATGGGAAGCATGGGATCTGCGGGGTGCGGCAGAACGAGGGGGGGACGCTCTATGCCACCACGTACGGCCTCGTGAGTGCCGAAGCGGTCGATCCGATCGAGAAAAAACCGCTCTTTCATTACCTGCCCGGCACCCTGTCGTATTCGCTGGGTGGGATCGGGTGCAACTTCCGGTGCGAACACTGCCAGAACTACCAGATCTCGCAGGCGGATCTCACGAGCACCCGCCTCTTCCCTCTCTCACCGGAAGAAGGCGTGGCCCGGGCCCTTGAAAGCGGGAGCGCGAGCATTTCATGGACGTATAACGAGCCGACCATCTGGCACGAATACACGCTTGACATGGGCACGCTCGCCCGGTCACGGGGGCTTGGCACATGCTACGTGACAAACGGCTACATCACGGAGGAAGCCCTGCAGGACCTGGCCCCGATGCTCGGGGCATTCCGGGTCGACCTCAAAGCATTTTCTGACGATTTCTACCGGAAGATCTGCGGGGCGCACCTCCAGCCGGTGCTGGATGCGGCGGTACGTGCCCGCGAACTGGGTATGCATATCGAGACCGTAACCCTCGTCATCCCCGGACTTAACGACAGCATGGAGGAGCAGGAGGCCCTCATCCGGTGGGTGATCGAACACCTGGGCCCCGAAACGCCGATGCATTTCTCCGCGTTCCACCCGGATTACCGGATGACGGATCGCGGTGCAACCCCGATCGCGCTGCTTGAGAAGATCTGTTTCCGGGCAAAAGAACTCGGGCTCCGGTTCCCGTACCTGGGAAACGTCGCCCACCACCGGTACGAAAACACGTACTGCCCTGCCTGCGGCGCGATGCTCATCGAGCGGCGGGGATTTTCAAGTCGCATCACCGGCCTTGACGACAGGAAGTGCACAAACTGCGGCGAGACCATTGAGATCGTGCGCCATGTCCCCTGAACCCAGCCCTCCTGAAACCCGGTTTATCGCGGACCGGATGCTCGGCACGCTCACCCGGTATCTCCGGTTCATGGGCTATGATACGATCAGCGCGAACGGGTTCCGGGAGGGAAATTCCCACGAAGATACCCTGCTGCTCGAACTTGCCAAGAACGAGCACCGTATCCTGCTGACAAAGGATCACGAGCTTGCCCGGAGAGGAAACAACCTCGCGGTGCTGGTGACGGACGGTGATGTGCTCACACAGGTGCAGCAGCTCGTCGATCTGGGTCTTGTCGAGCGGCGTCTCCTCATGAGCCGGTGCTCCCTCTGCAACACGGCGCTGCGGGAGGCCCGGGAGGAGGAGATCGGTGCTGCCACGTACGCACCCCGTGACAGGAACGGATATACATTTTTCTGGTGCGAGCGGTGCGGGAAACTGTACTGGAACGGCTCGCATGGAAAAAGCCTGTTGCAGAGGATCGATGCCGGGCTCAAATCCTGATCGGTCCTGATCCTTGCATTTCTTGTTTGTCTGCAAGGGAAATAGAGCCGAAATATCCGGTATTTTATTCCGTCGTACCCGGGTGTATCCTTCCTGATACCCGAACTTTTCCGGCATTGCTTTCCTGACCACTCCTTCCGTGCAGGAACTGATATTTTTCTATTAAGGGGGGTACTGCATGCTGCCGGGACCATCACGGATTGCGGTGCTGGTACCCCTTTATAGCCCGATGCCGGGGATGCAGGGGTCCGGATATAGTGAACTGCCCGGTTAAAGATATGCCGGTTATGGTACATAATTCGCCGGCTGTCATGGAGTCAATATAATATCTTCAATAGGAAGTGTGGTAGACATGACCTCTCCGTGAGGAATTATCGAACCGGGATACACGATTCTGTCATGTACTGGGATATTACCCGGAAATGCAGGACGTGCATTACCATGACATAATCCCGCAAACATGCGGTCAGGAAATTGCACAAAAGTGACGGAGAATCTATGAAAATAAAAATGATAATTTGTAGTTTTATCCTGGTACTCCTGATGGTATCAGCGGTCTATGCTGACGACAGTTCATCCGGCAGCTCGACAAGTACCACGACAAGCACTTCGACTTCCAGTTCTTCTACGAGCAGTACTGCCTCGGTCGATGCTGCGGCACTGGTCTATGTCTCAAACGTGACTATGGACCCGGAAACGTTCTTCCCCGGGGATGACGGTACGCTCACCGTGACTCTCACAAACGGTGGCACCACGGCGATTGGGCTTTCCCACCCGGACCTCATCAGTACCCACCTCAACGTTCAGGCCAGTGACTGGGATGGCATGAGTTTTGTCGGTGTCGGATCAACGATCACGTACTCAGTCCGGTTCACCGTAAAACAATCCGAAGGGACCTATCCTGCGCTGTTTACTATTGGAACACAAAGCGGTAATGCCATCCATTATCCGGTAGATATTGTGATAAGTTCGAACAGTCTCAAGGCCGCTGTCACGTCAAAACCCACATCGTTTGCACCTGAAGCCGAGCAGAACGTGACGCTCACCCTGATGAATACCCGTGACGGGGAGATAAAAAATGTCGTGATTACTCCTGAAGGTGCTGGTATCGAATCGGACCCGACCACGGACCTCATTTCCACCATAGCTCCCTGCAGTTCCACCGATGTAACCTTCGGCATTACCCCCCACCAGGCATCGAACCTCACGTTTGCCATCAGTTACCAGAACGGTGATACCACCCATACCACGGACATAGTCCTGCCCATTGACCTCGGCCAGGACAAAACAGCGGCAGTACCCGTTCTCAACAATGTTGTCCTCACGACATCAGGCTCAGCGTACGACATCACCGGTGATATTACGAATGCCGGTATCTCAGATGCGTATGGCGTAGTCGTGACCGTGGGATCGCCGGCAACAGGTACGGGGACGTACCCTGAATATGCGATCGGGAGTATCGCCTCTGACGATTCCGGCAGTTTCGAACTGACCTTTACCAGCAGTGATCTCTCGGCAGTCCCGGTCATTATCAGCTGGAAAGACTCCGACGGCAATGATTATAGTCTCACAAAGACGCTCGATCTTACCACGAGCTCAGGAACAGGCAGTTCAACTGCCACCAGCAGTTCAAAGACCTCTTCCTCATCAGTGAGCTCCATGAGTGGCGGCCCCGGTGGGATGAGCGGTGGCCCCGGTGGGATGAGCGGTGGCCCCGGCGGCAGCAGTAGCAGCACCACGTCGCTTTTCACGGGCGGCAAAGGCGCTGGTATCAGCTCGTTCTACCCGATCATTGGAGCAGTGATCTTCCTCATTGCCGGCATCGTCCTGTGGAAAAAGCGGAAATGGATCTCACTTAAACTGAAAAAACAACAGTGAGGGATCGGATATGACCGATACCCCCCTTATCCAGCTTGTTGACGTGACAAAGACATATCATCTGGAGAGCGGAGATTTTACCGCCCTCGATCACGTCTCCCTCGACATCTTGGACAACGACTTCGTTGCGATTATGGGACCGTCAGGTTCCGGTAAGTCGACCATGATGAACCAGCTGGGAATCCTCGATGTCCCCACATCGGGAAAGCTATCTATTTCAGGGAGAGATGTGGCTGAAATGTCAACCCTTGAGCGGACGCATATGCGCAGGGATACGATCGGGTATATCTTCCAGAAATTCTACCTGATTCCCCTTCTTTCTGCATACGAGAATGTGGAGTACCCTCTCATCCTGAAGTACAAGAAACGGGACACCACCGGCAGGGCCCACCTCCTGCTCGAACAGGTGGGAATTGACAAGGATATGAGCGAACACCGGCCCACCCAACTATCAGGGGGACAACAGCAGCGGGTGGCCATCGCCCGTGCGCTCGTCAACGAACCGAAGATCCTTCTCTGCGATGAACCGACCGGGAATCTCGACAGCAAGACCGGGTACCAGATCATGGACATCCTCTGCGGCCTGCACCGGGAAGGAAAAACGGTTATCCTTGTGACCCATGACCCGAAGATCGCAGAGTATGCCCGCCGTACCATCAGGCTCGAGGACGGGAGGATTGCAGAATCATGATCAAAGGAGATATCTTCTTTAATCTCTCGGTCAGGAGCGTGCGGCTGAATTTCCTGCGATCGATGCTTGCCGCAATCGGGATTGTGATCGGTGTTGTTGCCATTGCATCCATGGGCATGCTCGGCACCAACATGCAGCTGGAAGTAAAGGACCAGCTCTCCTCAAGCGCAAACACGATTGTCATATCATCAGATTCTGTCAGGATGGGCCCTCCCGGATTCACCCCCTCCTCCTCGACGGCTTCAGGAGTGACGAAAACTGAACTCACGAAGATTACCTCTGTCGTGGGAACAAACGGCACCGTCATTCCCGTTTACTCAACAAACGGCGAATTTACGATCAATTCAGTCGCCGGCAGGGGCTCGATCTATGGTCTCGACCCGGGAGATATCTCCAAGTTCCTCACCCTGAACCAGTCGTATGGTAACGGCACAACGGATTTAGGAGTAAACGAGGTACTGGTAGGAGCGACTATTGCCGAAGAATTTAACCTTAAGGTGGGGACCCGCATTAAGATCGGGTCGTTCTCATCGACATCCCGGCCCGAGCTGCGTATTGCCGGGGTCCTCAAGGCACGGGGAACAGTTGCTGATGGGATTTCGACCGATAACGGGATCGTGGTGAACAGCAAGTGGTATACCGACCAGTACGGCGGGAAAAACAAGTTCACACAGGTGAATGTCATCGTCAAGGATGTTGACAATATCAGCGATATCGAAAGTGCCCTTGACGCGAAGATAAACACGAATGCGAAAGTCCCCTCTGTCAGGATCACGGACGCCACATCTCAGCTGGAGACGGAGACGGCAACATTGAGCACAGAGACTGAGTTCCTTGAGGCAATCGGCGCAATAGCGCTTCTTGTCGCTGCCGTGAGTATCTTTAACGTGATGATGATGTCTGTGAGTGAACGCATACAGGAGATCGGTATCCTGCTCTCCATCGGGACAGAGAAAGGCGAAGTACGTCGGATGTTCATATATGAAGCATTCATTCTCGGGCTTCTGGGGGCAGGAATCGGAGGGATCAGCAGTCTGATTATAGGATACTCTGTCGTGGAGGCGATGATTGGCACTACGGCGTATTTCTTCCAGCCGGCAAGTATCCTGTACGTCCCGGCTGCCATGCTTATCGGCGTGGTTGTCTGTGTCATATCAGGAGTATATCCGGCATGGCGGGCATCGAATATGGACCCGATTGATGCACTGAGGAGTGAATAAGACCATGGCCCGGCTGATGCGAGACAGCCCCATGAGGGTAAGATCATGTCCGTACTGTTGAAATATTATGTCAAGCGCGTCATATCAAAAATCGTCGTGCCAAACCTGGCACGGATAAACCGGGAAAAGAACCGAAAAGAGCACCGATCCCGTTAATTTTTTTTTATCGTGACAAGCGGTTTCCCGGTATCACCTTTTTTAAAGATGATCGATCATTCACCGGATATCTTGCACCACGGAGTTTAACCAATCCCTACAAAGGATACATAATTTCACTCTGTCAATGAGGGCAATATAAGACCGTCCCCAACCATCGGAATGCTGGTGAGTACCGGTAAAGGTAGTCACCGGTTGGGGGTGGACCGCACAGGACGAAAAACAACCACATACATGAACCGTTTACGATAGTACCCCGACGTGAGGACTCCTGTGTTTGGGAAAGGAACACGGGAAGAACCGGTATATCCGGTAACACTCCCGCGTCCGGCACTGCGGGTAATCCACGGACCAGAGCAGGAAAAAAGTCCGGTTGATGGAATACGATTGAGAGCACACAATCAGGAAAGGCAGAAAAATACAGGTACCACAAAGAGGTATCACTATCCAGGCAGCGATGATATACCACAACAGGTGAGATCTTACCCGAGGATCTCCCCTCTTGTTCCGGCAGTTGAAAGATCGGTCAACGGTTTTCTACCCGGTGGGGGCAAAACCTGCAGTGCCCACCGGGTTTCCCGGACATCAAAGGGAGTTTCAATCCCTCTTCTACCTTTTTTTACAGAGTTGTTTAGAGAATGCCTGCGGGAAGATGCAGGTCATGGCGGTTCTGCATAGTCCAAACCTGTCGGTTCAATAATGAATCATTTGAGAGTATATTTCACCTTCTTCATAATCTCATAATAAATAACGACGTGGGGGATCGGGTGTACCATACAAGGTTGTACTATGCATAACTTACTTTATGCTGCACATATGGAGCAGTCACGTTACGGAGGAGTATGATGATAAAGATCCCAATTCGGGGGATTTTTTCAATCCTCCTCGCGAGCATGTTGTTCATCCTCCCGGCATCGGCAACATCCACACCGGTCGCCGCGTTTGCATCGAATGCAACTTCCGGGACAGCACCCCTCGCAGTCCTCTTCATCGATGAATCCACAAACACACCGACATCGTGGCTGTGGTCATTTGGCGATGGGAGTACTTCTTCAACAGAGAGTCCGTCCCACACCTACACGAGTGTTGGCACGTATACCGTGACCCTCACGGCCACCAATGCGGCAGGCAGCAACACGATCACAAGGACCGGGTATATCACGGTCAGCAAATCTGATTCTGCACCCGTCGCAAATTTTGTTGCAAATGTGACTTCAGGGACAATTCCTCTGTCTGTCCAGTTTGTGGACTCTTCCACGAACTCCCCGACCACCTGGGTCTGGTCGTTTGGAGATGGAGGATCATCGACCGCACAGAATCCGGTCCACACGTATACGAGTGCCGGCACCTATACGGTGACCCTCACGGCGACCAGTGCGACAGGCAGCAACACGCTCTCTGAGTCCGGGTATATTACGGCAAGTAAGGTGGCTGCGTTACCGGTAGCATCGTTCGTGGCAACAGAAACCTCCGGGACCGCACCGCTGACGGTCCAGTTTGTGGACTCTTCCACGAATACCCCGACCACTTGGGTCTGGTCGTTTGGTGACGGAGGGTTATCGACATTGCAGAACCCGTCTCATACGTATACAAGCGTTGGGACGTATACAGTGACCCTCACGGCCACCAATGCGGCAGGCAGCGACACCGACACCGAGACCGGCTATATCAGCGTCGATCTCACCATACCCGTCGCATCCTTTACGGCAAATCGTACCTCCGGGCCTGAGCCACTCACCGTCAATTTCACGGATACTTCAACCAATTCTCCCACTGCATGGTACTGGTCCTTTGGTGACGGCGACACATCGTCTGACCAGAATGTGACCCATACGTATACAAACACCGGCACCTATACGGTCGAACTGACAGCGTACAATTCGGCAGGGAGCAACATAACGAGTGCATCGGACTACATCACGGTAGTCAGTGACACGGTCGCCCCGGCGGTCTCTTTTACTGCGGATGTCGTGCAGGGAACCGATCCTCTTACCGTCCAGTTCACGGATACCTCAGAAAATTCTCCGACATCGTGGTTGTGGTCCTTTGGTGACGGTGTTTCATCGATACTGGAAAATCCGTCCCATACGTATTCTGCCAGCGGTACCTACACGGTCAAGCTCATAGCCGCCAATGGAGCGGGCAGTAATACAGTAACCCGGAGCGGGTATATTTTGGTCACGGAAGCAGCGATCACGACACTTCAGACGTCAGCGACGGCAACCCCGACCCCGGCGTTGACCGTGGTCACGGAGACCCAGACCCCCACACCCGCTGCCGAAGACACCGTGGCATCGTCTTCCGGAGGATCATCAGGCCTCCTGCCCGTTGCCGGAGTACTGGTACTGATTGTAATCGGAATTGTGGCATGGATATTCCTGAAAAGACCCCCGCGGGGCCCATATCATTCCGGCGGGAGGGAGCTCTGATGCATGCTGGCATAGTGTTTACCAGCCGGTTCAAATAATCATTTTTGGATTCAGGGTATCACTTCCCCCATGCAGCGAATATAATATAACCGGTGATCATGGGAATAGAGAATGCTCTCCCCCACAAAGGAGATCATGAGAGATGAAGGATGATAGTGAGAACTCCTGTATGGCCCTCGTGCAAGGCATAAAACATCTCTCCACTACTGGAGAGAAGGAAAACGGTAATCTGAATAGTGCCGCATACAGGATTATTCTGCGAGACCTGGTATGTTCATCAAAGCAGGGTAATCGCATAAGAAGAGGAGGCCTCCCTCAAGAGGAGAGGTCTCCGGAGATTAAGGAGATTTATTCCATGAAAAAAAGCAGCATAGTCATGTTGATTGCATCCGCAATCCTCATCGCAGGGATCATGATCGCGGGTTGTACGCAAAGTTCCACGAGTACAACCACACCATCCAGTGACAACTCGGTTTCGTCAACCACGCAGGCCCCGACCGACACCCAGCAATCCGGCGGGAGCAGTGCGGCGCCGTCCGGTACGCCAGAGTCGGGTGCACAGACAAACAGCACCGCACCTTCAGGTACACCCCCGGGTGGACAGATGAATGGTACAGCACCCTCGGGCACTCCACCGGGCGGGCAGATGGGCGGACAGATGAATGGCACGGCGCCATCCGGTGCTGCACCCTCGGGAACAATGCCTTCAGGCACTCCCCCGTCACAACAGTAACGACGACAAGAACAAATCCGTGGCGGGCGGCGGCAGGGAAGAATCAAATCTCTTTTTATCTGACCTTGCCGGTCACCCTGCCAGATCCAATCCTTCGAGATCTTTGAGTAGCTCTGCGACCGATTTGTACCGGTCCTGCGGACGTTTCCGGAGGCATTTTACGATTATCGCATTGATGGCGTCCGCGTTCTTTCCTCCCGATATCGCCGGCGCCGGTTCATCGTGCAGGATCGCATGCGTGACCTCACCCATGCCATCCCCGGCAAAAGGTACATGCCCGGCCAGCATCTCGTAGAAGAGAACGCCCATCTGGTAGATGTCTGTCCACGGCCCCGGCTCACCGTAGAGGTTGGGGGCCAGCTGTTCCGGCGCTGCATACTCTAAGGAGAAACCGATGAGGCCGGACTGCTTGGTCCCCTGTGCCTTCGAGAGCCCCCAGTCGGTAATTTTCGGCATCCCTTCAGGAGTAAGCAGGATATTTCCGGGTTTGATATCCCGGTGGACGATTCCCTGTTCATGGGCATACCGGAGGCCATCAGCAATCCCTGTAATGATAGCCGCTGCTTTCTTTTCATCAATGGGAAAATGCATCTCCGCCAGGGATGATGCAACATATTCCATCTCTATGTACGGACGGGGGAATATGTTTGCTCCATAGAGTTCGACAATATTTTTGTGGTGGAGCCCCTCCCAGATAGTCAGTTCTTTTGTGAACTGGGAGCCGGTAACCTCATCAAACCGGATCGGGACTTTTACTGCGACATAGCGGTTGTTTGCCTCGTCCCGTACCCGGAATACGCGGGAAACCCCGCCCTCCGCGATATATTCCGCATTCGGGTATTTTTTCTCAAGCGCTGCCGGCAGGCTGACGGCATAGTCCTGCCCGGGTTCCCCGGCGAGTGTGGTATCAGCCGGTTTTTTTACAACAGTCGCATTCCGTGACTCATACGGAGTTTGATCGGGAGGGAGATGATCCCGCCCCTTTCTGCGTGACCGTTCAAACCAGATCCCGCCTACCGCAGAGATCAAAATGGCGATGGGGATCAGCCACCAGAACTGGATCAGAAAACCTATCAGCGGGTTGGGTGGCTGGCCCTGCAGATTTTTTCCCGATGGGAGCGTACCCATAAACGGTGACTGGGAAGAGCCGGAGGTAATTTGGGCCTGCATGTCATCCGGCTGGAGGGAGGACTGGATGCCCGCAGGGGGTTCAAGACCCCCCAGCGGAGAGGTATTGATGGTCAGTGCAGAGTTTGTGAGCGTATAGGACACAGGAGGGCTGACGAGCGGCGCCGGGTCTGTTATCCCCACGGCACTTGGACTATTCTGGCCCCCCGATGCAAGGGTAAAGGGCTCATCCCCGATTCCGTCGCCGTTACGGTCAGTCGCACCGGATCCGGCCCAGAAGTTCCCCAACGGGCCGGAGAAATCCCTGCCCAGGTACTGGTAGTCCTGCCGGGCCGAGAACCAGGCAGTACCTGCAGACTGGCTGATGGCATCGACCGTATTATTGAAGGAATTGAGGAAAAACGTATTGGACTGGGACATGCGGTCCACATCGACGCCAACGCTGTTACCGGTGATGGTGTTGTCAGAGAAGATATTATTGGATGCGGATTTCAGTTCGAGGCCATGGTCATGTCCCACCACCGTGGCAGAACTGATCCGGTTGTTGTCCGAGAGTACGAGGATGCCGTAGGATGCGTTGCCGGCGATGGTCACGCAGTTTATCGTGATACCGTCAGCGGAAAGAGTGAGACCCGCACCGGACCCGCTGGATACAATAATGGGGGGATTGCCTGAATCGAGCGCGCCAAATACAAGGGACCGGTCGATGACGAAGTTCCCGTAATAGGTTCCCCCGGCAAGGAAGATGCTGTCACCGTTAGTTGCGTTATTGATCACGTCCTGGATCGTCCCGGAAGATCCTTTTCCGTCGTACGTGACTACTTTTGCCGGGACTGGTGAAATGACGATGACAATCGCAAAGAGTATGCATAAAAAAACAGCGATACATCGTGCCTCTGGCATCTTACTCCTCCACATGTCAGAACGGGCATCCCGGACCCGTGAACCACTCATTACTTATCTGCGATAAAAAGGAATCGCGCCGCGCTCTCTCCCAGAGCACAGTCGATGATATCCCCGTCTTTGAGGCCGGTCCTGTGCATGGGCGCGATGAGCTCCGAGTTCACATACGTACCACCGGAACTGCCGCGATCCTCGACCTGCCAGCCATCTGCGGAACGGTAGATGATCGCGTGCGGTTTTGTGATCCGGGTCACCATCGAGTACTCCTCGGGAAGGACGATATCGCTCTCGCTCGTCCGTGAAGGGATATCAGGATCGGTCCGGCCCACGGCGCTATGATCTTTTTTCAGGAGAAACGTCTGCCCTGCCCTGCATCCATTCATCAGGTGAAGTGCCGGGCAATTCGTGCCCGACTCTTTTATGACGGCCGCCCGCACCGATTCGAGTTTTTCCTGGATTTCGCCAAACCCGATCGGGATGTTCACCCGGGAAAAGACGCCGAGATTCCTGATCAGCATCTCGAGGCTGCCCTCGGCAAGGGAAAATTTCCAGACCGGGTGGATGCCCTTTACCGTCTCCCTCCCAAAGCCAGCCTCTTTTTTTACAAGACCGATATGGACGAGCTGATCGATGTGCTTTTTGGTATTTGCGTAGCTGGTATCGATACGGGAGGAGATCTCGCTTATCTCCTTTGGTTCCCGTTCAATCACCTTGAGGATTTTGAGCCGCACCGGGTTGGAGAGGACTTCAAGGTATTCGGATAATTCCTGGATAAACTCCGGATCTGTTGAGACACTCACCGTTTTTTTCTCTGCCATACTTAAGTACCCCGGATATTCTTATTGCGTACATGGGAACGAAGGGTACGCTTTAGCATAGTATCATTTCGTGGAATAAAATAGGTTGGCATTTTCGTTGCCTTGTGTGCAGCTCATGGGAAGACCATACGGGCTCTCTTCACCGGGGGTGGGAATACGGGACGGCTCGCCACAGAGCGTGATGGATGATCCCGGGAAGTTCAATATATACACTTCAGGGAGGTTGCTTCTACCGGCGCCATATCATCAATATATCCATCGTAATGCGAAGGAATCTGCAGCAGAACAGAGATCCCGGGAACGTACCTGCGGAAATTGTTCCGGCATGCCTGCCCTGCACTTCCGTTGCTTCAGGGGACGGGTAAAACCCCGCGATGCAGGAAGGGAGGGAACTCCTTTTCCGGCCCGGTTGCAGGAGCGATCAGCCATGACAGAGGGGATGTTCTGTCCGGATAAATGCCAAGGGGAGCCAGAGAAAATGACACCCGGACATGCGTGGTTTATTATTACATCAGAAGAGATCGACAGGATTCATGAACAATTGTCCGATATCGAAAAGGAGTTTCCGGATCACGATAGTGATTGCGCCCGGGAAATATCCCGCATTATCGAGAAAGTCGAGCGGCGGCTGGCATGAACGTCCCCCCTTTTTTGAGCAGGTACCGGGCTGAGTGCCTGCTCTGCGGGGTCCTCCTCCTTTCCGCATTCTTAAACCTCTGGAACATCTGGAATCAGGGAGATACGAATTACTACTATTCGGCCGCTGTAAAAAGCATGCTCGTTAACCCGGTTGCCGGTTTATTCAATTCCTTTGATCCGGCCGGGTTCATAACGGTTGATAAACCCCCGGTCGGCCTCTGGGTTCAGGCTGCTTTTGCTGCAGTGCTGGGATTCCACGACTGGATTCTGGTCCTCCCCCAGGCACTCGCCGGGATTGGTTCGGTAGCCCTCATCTATCTTATCGTCTCCCGCCCGTTCGGAAAACCAGCGGGGCTTGTTGCGGCTCTTGCCCTTGCTCTGACCCCAATCTTTGTTGCAATCGCCCGCAACGGGACGATGGATTCCCAGCTGATCTTTGTCCTCCTCCTTGCGGTCTGGGCGGTGCTCAAGGCTACCCGGGAACGATCACTTCCCTGGTTCCTTGTTTCGACCGTCCTTATCGGGATCGGGTTCAACATCAAGCTGATCCAGGCGTATATCATTGTCCCTGCCATCCTTGCAGTCTATTTTTTGGGTACCACTGATTTTTCCTGGAAGAAACGGATACTCCATGTCGGCCTTGCAGTCCTGATTCTTCTTGCAGTCTCCCTCTCCTGGGCGGTTGTTGTCGATTCTATTCCCGCTGACCAGCGCCCCTATATCGGGGGCAGCGGGGACAATACAGTCCTTGGCCTCGCGATAAACTATAACGGCCTCAATCGTCTCGGGTTAAACAGCCTGCTCGGAAGTTCAGGTAGCGGTGGGCCCGGAGGTTTATCCAACGGGCAGCCGGGACAGGGATTTGGCAGCGGCACGATGGCAGCTCCCGGTGAGACCGGGTCCTCATTTTCGGAACCGGGCGGCGGGTCGGGCACTCCAGGAAGTACCTCCGGTGCCCCGAACGGCGGTCCCGGGGGATCCCTTGGGGAGAGGGTCTCATCCGGCCAGGGCCCGCAGCAGGGTCAGTCCGGAACGCAGCAGTCCGGCATACCCGCACTCCTGACCGCGTCCTCATCGGGCATGGGCGGTGGCGGCGGCATGAACAGCGGCGGAAACCCGGGCATCTTCCGGGTCCTTCGGGAAGGGCTTGCGGGAGATATCTCCTGGCTGCTTGCCTTTGCCCTTATCGGCGTCCTTGCCTGGATAAGGAGACCGAATGCGCTCTCCCTCAGGGGTGTGGAGGAGGCTGGATACATGAGCGAGAGAAGTCTCACCCTCCTTGCCCTGCTGCTCTGGCTCATCCCCGGCCTTTTGTACTTCAGTTTCACCACCGGGTTCTGGCACGACTACTACATCGCAACGATAGCCCCCCCGATCGCGGGGCTCGTTGGCATCGGGGCCGCCGGGATGTACCAGAAATACGTTACCGGCAGCCGGGCTGGCTGGCTTCTTGTCGCCGCAGTCCTTGTCACCGGCCTTCTCCAGACCCTGTTTCTTTCCTATAACGCGGACTTTTCCGGTCCGCTCATTCCTCTCGTCCTCCTCGGGACACTTGCATGTGCCGGGCTTCTTGCCTGGATTCAGGTGCAGAAGAGCGCAATCCTGGTAAGCCACAGGACGCAGATTATCGCAGTCGCACTTGGCATCCTCTTTATTGCGCCCTTCGTCTGGTCCTGTACACCGATTATGACCGGGAACGGGGGCACCATCCCGACGGCAGGTCCACAAGGTTCCCAGGGGGGTATGGGCAGCGGAATGACCGGTAGCATGCCCGGTGGAGCGACACTTTCTGGCATGGGGATCCCTGGAACTTCCGGTATGAATGCCACAGGAGAATTCCCGCGCAACCAGACATCAGGAGTCTCCGCCATGAGCGGAGGGCCGCAGGGTATGAGTATGAGTATGGGTGGGGACGATGCGTCAACCGGCACGCTTGCAAAATTCCTGCTTGCCCATACCACCAATGAGACCTGGATACTTGCGGTCCCGAACGCCCAGACCGGGGCCAACCTGATCATCGAGACGGGGAAACCCGTTATGTGCCTCGGGGGATTCTCGGGCAGCGACCGGGTCCTGAATGTAACTACCCTCCAGGACTACATACGGGAAGACAAGGTCCGGTATTTCGAGACCGGGGGTACCGGCGGTGGAGGATCGGGCGGCGGAAACAGTGAACTCTTTAGCTGGGTCAGTACCCACTGCACGGCGGTTCCCGATGCGGAATGGGGAGGCACTACGGGAAATGAGGGGAACCAGACCGACCTTGCCGGAGCGTCAGCGGGAGCGGCGATCACCCTGTATGACTGCCTCGGGGCAGCCTGATATGCGAAAACCATGACGCACGGGATTGGAGCGGGGTGCAGGAACATGGATATGCGGGTCGCGGGACATTCACATTCACGGATCGTCCCGTTCTTTTTTGTCGGGATCCTCTCCTCGCTCGTGGACATCGGGCTCATGTATTATTGCACCACGTATCTCGGGATCTGGTACCTGCATTCAGCAACATTTTCTTACTGCTGTGGTATTGTGGTCAGTTATATCGCAAACAAATCACTCACGTTCCAGGATTCTGGCCGGAAGACGGCCACCCAGTTTGCGACCTTTGCGGCGATCTCCCTTTCCTGTCTCATCGTCAACCTCGGGATCGTCTGGCTGGCGGTCACCTTCCTCTCATTAACTCCTCTCGTGGCAAAGGTCATTGCAACCTGCTGTGCATTCCTCTGGAATTACCACGGGCAGAGCAGGTTTACGTTCCGGTCAGGAGATGGAACATGAAGGGCGGCATGAATCCTGAAGATGGTGGGAATGCTGCACAGGCTCATGGGTCTGAAAAGGGAGACCTGGTGTCAAAGGAGAACCTGCCCCCAATCCGGGATCTTATGCTGAGCATCAGAAAAGAGAAGGAACATGAGACAACCGTGCAGTGTGTTCTTGTTTTGAGATTGCAGGCTCTCCTTTTCCCGGGTTCAGATGCATCTTTTGGGTGTTCAGATTTTTTTTGTGATCCACCCTGATTGCGTTATCTGTTTTTTAAATTGTCAGCTGCTGAGTTGTTCTTTTCCGGAAAATGACCTCTCAAATACCGTAAAGGTCGCGAAAAAAAGTGTCAGAGCCTGATCAGTTCGTAGTCGCGGTTGCCCATGCCCAGCTCTTCTGCATACTGCAGCTGCCGGGGACCGTCCGTGTTCGGCCGCATCCCGGAAAACTTGTCCTCGCCCGGGTGGAGGTGGGCCGTGAGGAACGACTCCTTGTATCCCTGCTGCCGGTTCACGAGATCGCAGGCCGCTGCATCGATCGCCACCGGGTCTGTTGAAGCGAGGATGCCAATATCCGGGACAATCGATGCATCGCTCCACGGGACGCAGTCACAGTCCGGTGTGATCCGGGTGAGGAAACTGATGTAGCCGACCTTCCCGTTTTTTCCCTGCACGGCCCCGTACGCGTACTCGATCAGCCGCTCGGTAAAGAGCGGGATCTCGGTCTCCCAGTCGACCTCAATCGCGTGCGACGGGCAGACCGTCATGCACTCGAAGCACCCGATGCAGAGGCCGTGATCGATGGTGGATTTCTTTTTGACAAGCGTGATCGCGGACTTCGGGCAGACCGCCACGCACTTCCCGCACCCGATACAGAGTTTGCGGATCGAAAACGGCTTTGCCTGGTGCTGTGCCCGTTTCCCCTCGGGCGGTGCGCAGCCCATCGCGAGGTTCTTGAGCGCCCCGCCAAACCCGGCCACCTCGTGCCCCTTGAAATGGGTCATCACGATCATGCTGTCCGCCGCGACGATGTCCCCGGCAATCGAGACCGATTCGAAATGCTTTTTGTTAATGGCAATATGAGCGACGTTTTTCCCGCAGAGCCCGTCCGCAATGATCACCGGTGCCCCGATCACCGCGTAGTCGAACCCGTGGTGCACCGCGGTCGTGATATGGTCGATCGCATTTGAACGGCTCCCGAGGTACAGCGTGTTCGTGTCCGTCACAAATGGCAGGGCTCCTGCCTCTTTTATCTTCTCCACTACCTGCCGGACATAGACCGGGCTGATGAAAGAATCGTTCCCCTGTTCCCCGAAATGCAGCTTTACCGCCGTGCGGTCCCGCGTGTGAATACAGTGCGAAAAACCGGCAACTTCAAAGAGCCGTCGTACCTTTGCCTCGGTGCTCTCATCATTCGATCGTGCCCGGAGGCTTGCAAACCAGACTTTACTTGTCATCCGGATCATCCCCGATCGATTATTGTCACGCACACGTATCTAAAGTTCGTGGCCGGTCAGACTATCGTATCAAGGTTGCGCATCCGGGACCTGTCCTTATTGTACCGTTTCAGGTCCTTTGCCCGCTCGAAGTACTGGCGGGAGAGGTCTTCCCGTCCCATCTCCTGCGCACAGACTCCCATGTTGTTCCAGGCATCCGCATTCGCCGGGTTTTTCTCCAGCAGCCGGTTGTACGTGTCCACCGCTGCCGAGAGGATCGTGTCATCGTTCCTGAGGATCCCGATTTTTTTGAGTGTTTCGGCACAGGTATAGAGGATCTCCTCATCATTCGGCGCGAGTTCCACCGCTTTTGTAACGGACGCAAGCGCCTCCTCGTTGCGCTCCAGCGCTTTCAGGCACAAACTACGGTCGTTCCACGCAAAAGCATGCGAGGGATCGATCTCAAGCGCACGGTCAAAGGCAGCGATCGCATCCTCATACCGTCCTTCCCGGTAATAGAGCCTGAGGCCCTCCATGTAGTGGGCCTTTGCCCTCCCCAGAATGCGGTCAAACATATTGCCCTGGCCTGCGGGGGGTTCGGTTTTTTCCGCGGTGGCCCCTTCGGCTGTAACGGGAGTCTGACGACTTAAGAGTTCCGGCCCAAGGGTATTGGTGATATCGCGGATCGCCCCGATGATACCGATAAAGATCCCGCGGCCGTCAGAGATCGGGGTCGCCTTCATCCACAGGATCCTCTCCCCTCCGTCTCCTGCCGGTGCCTTTGTCCATGCGGTGACCGTCACCCCTTCCTTTGCAATGACTGAATAGTTGTGCCGACGGATAACCGGGAGCTCTTCAAAAACCATGTCTACGAGCATCGGATCCTTCTTCCCAAAGAAGGGGATGGCGTATTCGTGGTCTTTTTTCCCGATGATATCCGAGACCCCGACACCGGAGAGATTTGCCATACCCTCGTTCCATGCGATCACCTGCCCGTCCCGGTCGATCGCAAACGCCGGCTCGCGGAAGAAGTGGACTGCATCGGTCAGGATCTTCTGTGAGGTCCCAAGACCCTTTCCGACCATCTTTCCTTCGACCGCCCGCCTGATCATGTGCACCATCTCCCGGAGCTGCGGCTGGATATCTTCGCCTTTTTTTAAGAAAAAGTTCGCACCGTTGTTGAGCGCCTCAATGGCGGCATATTCCCGTCCCACCCCGGTAAAAATAATGACCGGTGTCGTATCGCCTTTTGACCGGAGGATCTTCAAAAACTCGACCCCGTTGATCTCCGGCATATCGTAATCAACAATGATCGCGTCGAATGTCTGGTTGTTGAGGAGACCAAGGGATTCTTTTGCGGATCTGGTGGTACTGATCTTCATGTCCCCGAACCGCTCTAAAAACAGCTTTGTTACGCTGAGCACTTCCTCCTCATCATCAATAATAAGCACTGACAGCATTTCTGACCGTTATTTCGTTCATTTGACGGCTAACGATAAAAAAGAATGTGTTATTATTTCCGTTTTGAAAGTTCGTGATCGAGACAGAAGAGGTGTCCGGGTGTATCCCCGACAGTTTTGATCTTGTCGCAGATCGTGGCGGCATTCAGTTCTTCCTCGACCTGTTCTTTCACAAACCACTGGAGCACTTCGAACGTTGCGTGGTCTTTTTCCTTGATCGCGAGATCGACAAGGTTGTTAATCATGCCGGTTACTTTCTGTTCGTGAGAGTACACCTCGTCAAAGACCTTGCCGGCCGATGACCATTTTGCCTTTGGGGCTTCTATCGCGTCAAGGACAACCTTTCCCTGTCGTGCGATGATATAATCATACAATTTCATTGCATGGGCCCGCTCCTCGTTTGACTGGACCAGCATCCACCCGGCAAACCCCTTGAGATTGAGCGTCTCAAAATAGGCCGACATGCCAAGGTAGAGGTACGATGAGTAGAGCTCGCGGTTGACCTGACGGTTCAATGCTTCTTCCATGGTTCTGGATAACATACGAAATCCTCCTTATGTTCGTGGAGATTGGTTTAGATTTTAATAATGGTTTCGTACGTGACAGCCGGTCCCCGGTGGTATTGTTTGTGATGCAGGTGGTCCCGGCCCGGCTACCGTCAGAGGTGAAAAGAGAATAAATCACATGTCAGGTCCACCACAGGAAGCAGGAAAGCCCGGTGATCGGTGTCACCAGCATTCCGGTGTATTCGTAGAATCCGGGCGATACTATCATTTTTTGCCCGGGGGAACTCGTTTTTATTTCCGAATACGTTTACTCTCGTCTTTGATATCGAGGATAATCTCCAGTTCGAGCGATTTGGCATAAGCAATCTCCGCCTCGTCGCTCTTTCCCATCTCTTCAAGACAGATCCCCCTGATATACCATGCAGAGGCATCATTGGCATTGAGTGAGACCGCACGGGTGGCGGCAACAAGAGCCGGTTGATACTGTCCGAGATTGTACAGCGCAAGTCCTTTTTTCGACCATGCATCTGCATAATTCTGGTTAATGGCAATCGCTTGTTCGCAATCGGCAACTGCTTCCGCAAACCGCTCCATCTCTATTTTCGCCGATGCCCGCAGGTACCAGCTTGTAGCATCCTTTGGATCAAGCCGGATTGCCTGATCGAGCAGCAAAAGAGCCTCCCGGCATTTGGTCTGCCGGATATAGAGTCCCGCCCTTTTCTGGAGTAGGGCAACATCACTTATCGGCACGATCTATCACGTTCCAAGTTTTTTTCCGGGATTTTCCATAGATGCTCATCATCGTCGCTACGTGTCTTCAATCAGGTCGCCGAAGATCTTTTTGAGGGCATCCTGCTCATAGATGGCCATCTGTTCCTGTGCAGCAAGCAGGTGTTTGGGTTTCTCCCAGATAAACCAGTCCTTCATCGACATGAATGCGAGCAGTGCATTGGTCAGGCTGACCCCGGTCTCGTAGAGCGTTGCATAGTAATCGAGGGTTGCATCCCCGCTCCAGTCAACGTTCAGATGCTTTTCCATGATCGTGAGCATGTTGTCGCCAAAGACCTTAGACTGGTACCAGGCCGTGTGCGTCCACCGTGTCGTGAGCATCTCCTTTACCTCGAGGTGGTCGAATTTTTTCATCTGGGGGATGTTGACCACCGGTGTGAGCTTGTCCGACGGGAGGGTTTTTGAGAGGTAGAGGTCCCGGGCATAGAACATGGATTTATCAAGCACAAAGTATCGCCGGGGAACAATGTCCATCATGTCCTCCATCTCGTCCATATCCTGCTTGCCGTCCTTTAAGAGAATGTAGAGCTGGGTCTTCCTGAGCTGGGGCATGCGGTAATAAACCCGGGCATTGACGATCGGGTTCCAGGGCAGCTCGTTGATGTCCTCATGGAACTGCCGGTACAGGATAAAGAGCATCTCAAGGAGTTTTTTTACCGGAAGTTTCTTTTCCTTTTTTACCTCGTCCTTGAGAGCGTCAAGGTAGATCTGGCGCATGCCCGTATAGACCGAATCGCTGGTAAACGAGCAGATCTTGTAGCCGGATTTTTTTGCAGCCGCCCCTTTGATAAACAGGTGGGTACACTGCTTTGCGATGACGAAATCCTTTAACAGGCCGATGTAGTTTGCAGGAAAAATGATGATGTTCTTGTCGATATTGTATGTATAGACGTCGACAAGCGTTCCACCGGGTGCTGCATCGGGTTTCCGGAGCAGGGTGATCTCGGTGTCCAGCATCCGTTCGGTTTCGGAAATGAACCTCCGTATCGGCTTGGACAGGGGCATATTGGTCTTCATGGACATTCACCCGACTATATTCTGAAAACAACAGCGACCCGGCATGTACCCGTACAACCTGTGACGCGTATTCTTTACCTTGGACAGGGAAAAAAGTTAGGATTTGGCATCCTGCCCGTACGCAGACTGCGGGTAAACCCCGATATTTTCTTAACTTTTCTTCCGTGGTTTTGCAAGATTATGCAGTAACCCGGTAAAAGGGTTCTGTTTTTTTGGGCGGAAAACCCCCTGGTTGACGTACCGCACATCCTCGATGGAGAAGAACGCGTCGGGGTTTGTCTCCTCTATATGCCGGGTGATCCGCGGGACATCGTCCCGGTTCACAAGGGAGATGATCATCATAACGCCTCCACGCGCACCTTTTGCATCAAGGCTGGTAGTGCCATAGTGTTCTGCCTGTAAGAACTCCGTGATCTCCTCCCCGGTTCCATCGGTAGTGATGATGCGCATGATCACCATGCCGATCGAGAGCTTCTCTTCAATGACCAGACCCACGTACGTCCCGAGCGCAAACCCGAAGGCGTATGCGAGGAAGTATGAGATGTTGGAGAGGTTGTTGAGTACCCCGACAATGGCAAGCAGCCAGATGATGATCTCAAAGAACGCGATGACCGGGGCGAGGTACTTCATCCCTTTTGAGAGAAAAACGATCCGGAGCGTCTCCATGCAGACGTTTGCGATCTGCGCAAGGAAGATGAGCAGCGGCAGGATGATCCAGTTAAAGATCCCGGGACTGATGATGAAGAACTCCACAGTACATGCCTTCTTTTTTGTCAGGATCGTATACGATCCTGCAGATGTCCGGCGATAAATTGCAAAACATATGCCGTCGTTTGTATATCAAGATTACGGGAAAATCTGCACAAAAAAAGGGAATCTGGTAAGATTAACGCGATCGCGCGGACGTATGCACCCGGTTTTATGCCCTGTCGTCACGCGTACTTTGCGGGATCTGCATCAAATTTCTTCTTGCAGCCCGGGGCGCAGAAATAATATCGTTTCCCTTTGTACTCGCTCGTGAACTTTGCCGTCTTCTCATCAACGGTCATCCCGCAGATCGGGTCGATTGCCATCGTTTTCACCTATGATCTCTCTTCTTTGCTTCCGGTATATACCCTTTGAGGAGGAGCGAGAGGGTCACGACGGTCACTGAGCTCGCGGCCATCGCGAGGGCGGCAAGTTCAGGCCGGAACACGAACCCGAAGAACGGGAAGAGGATACCGGCGCCCACCGGGATCAGGGCCGCGTTGTAGGCAAAGGCCCAGAAGATGTTTCCTTTGATCCTGCCCATCACTTTTTCCGAGAGTTCGAGTGCCGCCACCGCATCGAGAGGGTCGTCCCGTACAAGGACGATCTCCCCGCTCTCGATGGCAATATCGGTTCCGCTCCCGATTGCTATCCCCACATCCGCCTGTGCAAGCGCCGGGGCATCGTTGATCCCGTCGCCAACAAAGGCCACGACTTCTCCTTTCTCCTGCAGGGTTTTTACGACATCAGCTTTGCCTCCCGGGAGAACTTCGGCAATGACCCGGTCGATCCCGATCGTGCGGGCGACGGCTTCTGCCGTGCGCCGGTTGTCCCCGGTCACCATGACCACGGCGATCCCGTGGGCCCTGAACTGTCGGACCGCTTCCGCGCTTGTGTCCTTAAGTGTGTCCGCGATCGCGATGATACCCGCCGGATCGTGACCAACCGCAACGAGGATCGCGGTCTTGCCGTCCTGTTCGAAAGCACGGATCTTTGCGTCCATCCCCTCGGGGAGAGCGATGCTGTTTTCCTGCATAAGCGTGCGGTTGCCCACGAGCACTTCTTCGCCTAGTACGAGCGCACGGACTCCTTTTCCTCCGAGAGTATCGAATTTATCGGCATCGCCGATCGCAACACCCTTTGCCTGCGCAGCCCGGACAACTGCCTGTGCAAGCGGGTGATCGGAGTTCTTCTCGACAGCTGCTGCAAGGGCAAGGAGCGTCTCTTCCGTGACACCGATTGCCGCGAGATCGGTCACTTCCGGTTTTCCCCTGGTAAGCGTACCGGTCTTGTCGAAGATCACGGTCGTGACCTTCCCGGCAAGTTCGAGCGCCTCGCCGTTTTTGATGAGGATCCCCAGTTCCGCCCCCCGGCCGATCCCGACCGTCACAGCGGTGGGAGTGGCAAGGCCGAGTGCACACGGGCAGGCAACCACGAGCACCGATATAAGCGCGGTAAGGGCAAAGAGCAGGGTCGCATGGAGCAGGAAGTACCATACGATAAAGGCAGATGCAGCGATGAGAATGACCGCCGGGATGAAGTACGTGACCGCGACATCCGCGATCCGCTGGACGGGCGGTTTTGACCCCTGCGCATCCTCGACAAGCTTAATGATCTGCGCAAGTACGGTCTCTTTTCCGATCTTTGTTGCTTTGACCGAGAGGATGCCGTTTGTGCTGATCGTGCCGCCGACCACCCGGCTCCCTTTGGTTTTCAGGGGCGGGACCGGCTCCCCGGTGATCATCGCTTCGTTTACATAACTCTCGCCGGCCACGACTTCGCCGTCCACCGGGATTTTGCTGCCGGGTTTTACAATCACGATGTCGCCGGCTGCGAGATCCTCGATAGCCACCTCGACTTCTTTTCCATCGCGGATGGTAGTCGCGGTCTTTGCCTGGAGCCCGGCAAGTTTTTTGATCGCGTCAGAGGTCCGGCCCTTTGCCCGGGCTTCGAGATATCTCCCGAGCATTAAAAACGCGGCGAGCATGATCGCGGTATCGAAGAACATGTAGTCGCTCGTGAGGACAATCGAGAATGTGCCCATCACGCTTGCAACATACGCGACGCCGGTGCCCATCGCGTACATGACATCCATGGAGAGGGTTTTGTTCTTAAGCGACGTCCATGCGGCTCTGAAGATGGGGTGTGCGACGTAGATGAAGACCGGCGTCGAGACCACGAGCATGAAGTACGCGAGCACCTGCATGGGGATACCAAGGGGCACCCACATGAGGATCATGAGGGGGATGCTGACCGCAAACCCGATGGAAAACCGTATCAGTTTGTCGTGGAGGTCGGTATCCCGCGCCGCCTTTTCCTCCTCGTCGCTTACCTGCCCGGCAATGCCGAGATACTGGTACCCGTCGTCATCGATCGCCTTTTTCATATCCCCGACTGAGGTGAGAGACGGGTTGTAGGTGACATAAGCCTGCTCGTTTCCCAGGTTCACGTTTGCGGCGACGACCCCCGGCAGCGCCCGGAGTGCAGCTTCGATGGTCTGGACACAGGTGGCGCACATCATGCCGCCGACTTTTAAAACGACCTCCCGGTTGGTCACTTCGTAACCGGCGTCCCGCACCGCTTTTTCGAGATCGGCAATCGAGACCTTCGAAGGATCGAACTCCACGCGGGCTGAATCGGTCCCGAAGTTCACCTCCGCTTTGGTGACATTTTTGACGTTTGCAAGCGCTTTTTCAACGGTGACGGCGCAGGTCGCGCAGTGCATACCGGTGATTTTGAGTTCTGCGTTCTTCGTTTCCGGCTCCGGCATGGATCAGTCCTCGGTTAACGACAGGGTTTCCTTGTGCTGCATCTCTCTTTTTATGGTTATAACGGTTCTTAAAAGCGACAACGTGTACAAGTGGAATATTTATTGCCCATGACACCCACATGCAGGAGTGAGTACTGATGCTGGAGATACTATGAAGGTGACCATCGATCGGATGCAGTGCGTGAGCTGCGGCTCGTGCTGGGATACGTGCCCGGCGCTCTTTGTGCAGAATGAAAAGGACTCGTTTTCGCAGATCGTCGAGGAATACCGGGAGAACGGAGATATCGCGGCCAGTATCGCCATTCCCGATACCATCACCTGCGCACGCGATGCCGCCGATCTCTGCCCGTCGGCGATTATTACTATTGTGGAATAACCGGGCTTACTCGCGGATCATCGTGAGGATCATCTTAAAACGCTCGTGCGCGAAGACCGCATGCGGCTTGTTCGCCGGCAGGATGATCATCTCTCCCGCATGGAGGGTAAAGGGCTTTTTGTCGATTTGCACCTCGGCATTGCCATCTGTCACCGTGAGCACCGCATCGTAGGGAGCGGTATGTTCGGAGAGGCCTTCTCCAGTATCAAAGGAGAAGACCGTGATGGTGCCGGCTTTTTTAAAAACGATCATCCGGCTCGCAACGGTGCCGGGCTGGTACGCGATGAGGTCGTTTACGTTGAGCACTTTTTCTTTAAGGTCTTCACGTCCGGTATCGGTCATGGCAGGTTCCTGCAAGAGTAGCTGTTCGCACCCTGATATCTGTGCCCGTCCTGCTAAATGTATTCCTGCGTGGGGGTATCTCTCTGGTGCGGCGTTTTTCCGGAACAGAGAGTAAATGAACCTGACTTTTTCCCGGAAAGCTCAGTTCATGGCCCGTTCTTTTTTTTTATGTTCAGCTGCTGAGTCGCTCTTTTTCCGGAAATCTCATCCCGATACCAGGACACTCTTCCGGGATTATCTCATCACTCACCCGGAGACGGCGAAGAAGTATGGCGAATTAAAAATCCGAATCAGGGAAAAATCCGGGTTTGACCTTGAGGTATATACCCGGGAAAACGGAATTCGTCCGAGCCGTGTGCAACAGGTGCGGAAGGCAGGAGGTAATATGGATCGGTAAATGTGCCCGCTCGTCGGTTCCAGACCTCCTCAAATCCGGGCTCAAATCGGGCCCGGATTCCCCGTTTCCGATCCAGGCCCCTCCCGAAAAACCCCAATTTGAGCCCCGTTTGGGTTCGCATGGAAAAGAAGCCAGAATATTACTCCGTTTGCCTAAATCTGCCCGATTTCGATGTCAGATAATGGCCATTAACGGCCCTAGAATCGAGGATCTTTCTGCCATATCCAATCACCCTCCCGGCACCCGGATCGGCCGAAAAAACGCGAATATTGCGATCTTTTTTCCGGGATGAGATCTTCGCATAGCGCCCTTTTTTGCCCCTACCCCCTCCTCCAGCACCTCCGGAAAACGGGGGTCAAAAAAAGCCCGCTGTATTGCAGGTTTAAGTGGCCCTATTTTTGGCCGGTTTTAAAAAAGAGGGGCAAAACGACGTTTTTTCCGTTGGCGTGGACATCGTTTCCTGTGGAGCCGGAAATCAGGATCCCCGGATCGGCAATCCGGGGCCGTATCGGGCGTATTTGGGATACGGTTTTTGTTGTGGTTGGGGTGAGGAAGGTATGGGTGCCGGATATCCGAAGAGGTCCAGGCATACTTTGGTTAGTGCAAACGGATTTCAAATCCACGTACCCGCACAGGGTACGACTTCCCGCGAGGGTCATGAGGGTATCGTTCTTCATATTTCAATCCACGTACCCGCGCGGGGTACGACGTTTGACGGCCAGCGGCTGCCCACCAGGACTTTTCCATTTCAATCCACGTGCCCGCACGGGGCACGACAACTGTTCGGCTATATCGATCACCATGAAAAGAGTATTTCAATCCACGTGCCCGCACGGGGCACGACAGTTCGCGGGAGGCGTGCGCGCAGCAGGCACCGCATTTCAATCCACGTGCCCGCACGGGGCACGACAGAGACTGTCGTCATGTTCGCCTTCATCATGGTATTTCAATCCACGTGCCCGCACGGGGCACGAC
>Ga0181535_10000351_pt1 | contig 71724 bp, 40 predicted proteins | sample PEATcosm2014_Bin_44_FD_119774 | JGI IMG/M metagenome (GOLD analysis project Ga0181535, IMG submission 119774) | Peatland microbial communities from MTU Mesocosm Facility, Houghton, MI, USA - PEATcosm2014_Bin17_30_metaG | ecosystem: Environmental > Terrestrial > Soil > Wetlands > Peat | place... | reverse complement strand
CGGGGCATGCTTTGGCCGTGGATCGCGTGGAGTTTTCGAGGCGGATTGCGGAAGCGATCGAAGCGGAGCCGAAAATCCGTGTGGTGCGCGAAGAAGTGACTGACCTTGGCACGTCACTTGACCGAGACGAGAACGGCACGAAGTGCACGATCGTCTCGACAGGGCCGCTGACCACGGATGCGCTGAGCCGGGAGATTGAGCGGCAGACAGGCGCGGGGCATCTGGCGTTTTACGACTCCATCTCGCCTATCGTCGATGCTGAGACCATCGAGATGAGCCGCGTGTACTTTGCGGCGCGCTGGGACAAGGGAACGGCGGATTACATCAACTGCCCGATGGACCGGGCGGAGTACGACCGGTTTTTGGATGCGCTGCTGGCGGCCGAGGCGGCCGAAGAAAAGGAGTGGGAGAAGCTCGACTATTTCGAAAGCTGCCTGCCGATCGAGATTCTGGCACGGCGGGGACGAGATACGCTGCGCTTTGGCCCGATGAAGCCGGTTGGGCTGCGCGATCCGCGGACGGGAAAGACGCCGTGGGCGGTAGTGCAATTGCGCAAGGAGAATCTGCGCGCCGATAGCTACAACCTGGTCGGGTTCCAGAACCATTTGAAGTTTGGCGAGCAGGCGAAGGTGCTCCGACTGATTCCGGGACTCGAGAATGCGCGCTTTCTGCGCTATGGGCAGATTCACCGCAACACGTACATTTGCGCGCCGGCCCTGCTGGACGAGGGCCTGCGGCTGAAAAGCAGGCCGGGATTGATGTTTGCGGGGCAGATTTGCGGTGTGGAGGGGTATACCGAATCAATTGCCTCGGGAATGCTGGCGGGGATTTACGCGGCGGCAATGGCGCGAGGCGAAGAACCGGTACCTGTGCCGCGAGCGACGGCGCTCGGATCGCTGGTTCACTACATCACGCACGCCGATGCGAAAGGTTTTCAGCCGGCCAACATCACATTCGATCTGCTGGAGCCTTTGGATCTCGACCCGCTCGATGAGGAGACACGGCGGCGCGTTAGGGACAAGAAGGAGCGGCACCGATTGGTGTGCGAGCGGGCGCTGGACGCGTTCGATGCGTGGCTTGCGGCAATTGGGCAACCGCGAGCGGAACTTTGCAGGTAGGAAATGCGTAAACCTGTAGTACGCTGTTTCTTCCCAAGGAAGGACTCCTATGCAACTCATCTCCGCCGTCGATTCTGTTGCGCCAGCCATCGAGCGCACCAAGGAGTTCCTCTTCAGGCCATTCAAGTGGGGAACGTATTTGAAACTCGGCCTGGTGGCGATTATCACAGAGGGGCTGGGGAGCAATTTCCATTCCTCGTCAACGAACGTAGATCATGGCGGAGGGCACGGCGGGGGACATGTGCCCAGCATTTCCTGGCCGTTCCATCTGGCGCCCGAATGGATCGCGGCGATTGTGTCGGTTGCGCTGCTGGCGATTCTTTTGTCGGTCTTCCTGTTCTACCTGATCACGCGGCTGAGGTTCGCCTTCTTTCACTGCCTCGTCCACAACACGAAGGAGATTAAGCCGGGATGGCGGCTCTATCGAGGGCAGGCAACGCGCTTTTTCTGGCTGAACATTGTTGTGGGAATCTGTTTCATGGTGGTGCTGGTGTTAGTTGCGCTTCCGTTCGCAGCCGGTTTCTGGCGGCTGTTTCAAGAGAATCAGCAAGGCGGACAATTCAATATTGGTTTGCTGCTGGCTCTTGTTTTGCCGCTGATTCCGATCTTCATCCTGCTGGTGCTGGCTGGAATACTCAGCGACTTGATTTTGCGCGACTGGATGCTGCCGCATATCGCACTGGATAACGCGACGGCGGGTGAAGCGTGGCGGCAGGTGCGGGCTCGCATGGGGGCCGAGAAAAGGCAGTTTCTTGTCTACGGTCTGCTGCGAGTGATTTTGCCCACGATTGCGGCGATCGGCGTGTTTATCGTGCTGGCGCTTCCCGGACTGATGCTGGCAGGTTCCCTGGCGGCGATTGAGTGGGGCGTTCACTCGATGTTCTCGGGTGCGACGGGAAGCTCATGGCTTGTGGGCATTCTTCTCGAGGTGTTCTTCGGCGTGGTTGCATTTGGCTTCGCACTACTGGCGAGCATCTGCGTGGGAGGGCCGTTGAGCACAGGGACACGCGAATACGCTTTGATCTTTTACGGTGGCCGCTACAAGGCGCTGGGAGACATCCTGTACCCGACGCAGACAAGTGCCGGGAGCATGAACAGGGCTGTTTGAGCAGCCGGCAAGAATACAGTCGGGAACCTTTCGGAACTTTTCAGTGTCCAAGACAGGGAAGGCTCTGAGTGCGCCGAGGACGCCGCGCGAGCGTGTACCCTGAAGGTTGGGACGCGCGAAACGGAACTGCGATGCGCGCCCTGGGACTGGGGAGTCCGATTGATGTGTAGGATGGCCAATCTGGCAGGCGCGATGGTGCTCGTGTGCGGCTCGGTTTTCGCCGTGGCGCAGGGTGAGCAGCCGACGACAGCGGAAAAGCAGTCGGTAACAACGATCGTTCTGCCGCCGTCGCCAAACGCGCTATTGCCCGACGCGTTTGACGGATGGTTGGCGACAGGGCCATCGAAGGTACTGACCGACGCGGCGCTGGCTGACCCCGCCAATGCGGAAGCGCTGAAGGAGTATGGATTCAATGCAGCAGTACTGGCCAGCTACAAGCGCGAAGGCGACACGCTGAGCCTGCGTGCGCTGCGATTCGACGACGCGAGCGGAGCCTACGGCGCATACACCTACTACCGCCAGAATGGTTGGCCCAGGGAAGACATCGGAACGGGCGCGGCCTCGGACGACAAGCGCGTTCTGTTCTGGAAAGGGACGACCGTCGTGGATGCGACGTACTCGCGCATCGGGCCGATGACGGCCGGTGAACTTCGCGAGATTGCGAAGCAGCTTCCGGTGCCGACTGGCAACCGCGGGATGATCCCACCCATTCTGGCCAACCTGCCTCGGGAAAACATTGACGGGCAAACGACGCACTATGCGGAAGGCCCTGCGGGCTACACGGGATCCGGGGGGGTGCTGCCGGCGTCGCTGATGGGGTTCGACAAGGGCGCAGAAGCCGTGACAGCGAACTACTCGCTGACCTCAGGACCGGCAACGTTGACCATAATCGACTACCCCACACCTCAGATTGCCGAAGCGCAGGAAGCGGCCATTCGCGCATATCTTAAGGCCGGTAGCCAAGCGCAGCCGGCGTGGCCCAAGCCATTGACCGACTCCGACCTAGCCTCGCTGGAGGTGCGGCATAGCGGGCCGCTGGTGGCCCTGGTGAGTGGCGATGCGGTGCCTGACGATAGCCACCGCCTGCTCGAGGCCGTTCACTACGAGGCGAGCCTGACGTCGATTCCGGAGCCGGTGGAGTCAGACGTGGAGAAGACCAGCAAGCTGCTGATGGGGATCGCCGTGCTGACAATCATCGGGGCAGCGGCGGCCATCGTGCTGGGAGGGTTCCTGGGCGGCGGAAGAGCGCTTTACCGGTTGGCACGGGGCAGGCCGATCTCGTCGGTCTACGACGAGGAATTCATTCACCTCGATTTGGCGGAGAAATGGGTCGAAAGAATCGAGGTGACTAAGGTTGTTGAAGGGCCGCATCTGAAGGGTTAATGCCATACGATGGCTGTGGAAAAACGGACTGAAACCCGAAGAAACACTACGAAATCACGGGAAATGCCGAAAGATTTGAGGCGAAAGATCGGCGAATAAATCAACCCTTCGGATGGAAGGGTTGCATTGTTAAAGTATTGAAACAAAATTACTTATTTTCACAAACATTTTCTCTTGACACTGCTTCCCCCCGCTCCTAGTATGCAGCCAGAAAGTTCTAATGGGTTTGCCTCCGTTGGAACTATTCTCCCTGAGGAGAGAGCTGCCCTGTTGCCGGGCGGCTCTTTCCGTTTTAGAGGGGCTGTTAGCCCTCGCTACGGGGCTCTTGAGTCGCGGCGGGCGCGGCTTCGGTCCAGCGCTCGCCGCATTGCTCGCATTTCCAGGAATTCGCAGGGTCCACGGTTTCGAGAACGGGGTCGCCGGCACCGCACTTTGGACACGATGGCGGAACGAATTCAGGAACCTCAGCCTCAGACTCCTCAACGATCTCGGGCGGAATGGGCCGCGCGGCGATGGCGCGCGCCTGCTCAAGCTGATCGGCGGCAACGAGGACACGTGGATTGATCAGGTCAAGGCTCGCATAGGCAGAGTAGGCGCTTGGCTTCGGCCCCTCGATCCAGCTCTCGATGCCTGCTTGCCTCAGCGATTCGGAGAGCTCGCTCGCCTCTTGCGCAGTGTCGCACTCGCACAGCAAAGTCTTCCACGTGTATTCAACCGGGCCATCTTCTTCGCTGGGGACGTTGGGGGTGTCAGGAACGAGCTCCGGGGAGCGCCCGAAGGCAATGAGGGGATTGACTGTCGGGTCATGAATCGATGCGCTTGTGTCAAGTGCAGCGGGTACCGCGGGTGTCGCGGGCGATGCGTTCGCGGGGGGCGGCGCATTCGAGGCGATCGGCACGGGACTCGCAGCCTGAGGATCGGCGAGGCCACGGCTCCTCATCTCGACACTCAGCACCTGGCGCGCGGTATCGGTGAGGTGATTGAAGTCTGTGGCCAGTTCGCTCAGTTCGTCATCGCACAACTCGCGATAATGAGCGGTGAGCGTTTGCCACTCGCGAATTGGGTCGGCTTGCATGGGCAGCATTGTAGCGCCGATGGAACGGCCGTGATGCGCGCTGCGCAGCTTTACCTCGATCCGTCGCGACGATACAATCAAACAATAGAAGCTAGGAGCAGGCCGACGTAGCTCAGTTGGTAGAGCAGCTGATTCGTAATCAGCAGGTCGTCAGTTCAAGTCTGACCGTCGGCTCCAGAATCGTGCGAATACCCAGAAGCATGGCGGAGTGACCTTTCGAATGCGAGAGGCCACTTTCTTTAGAGTGGTTCCGCATTTCACCTGCACTATTCGGCGTCTTGGAGGGTGGCCTTTTCCTTCCACCCCACAGAAGAAGACCTGTCTGTGGAACCCCGGTTGATGAAAAAGCCACTAGGCGGTTGGGGACCTGGATATAGCAATTGTGGAACCGCCGGAGGCCGCGCGTGCAAAGAATTGGGCCTCTCTACCTTGCAGTGGAGAGGCCCAGTTTCTTGCGCGTTGATTCCGAAGCAGCCTACTCGAAGATGACCGTCAAGGGTGAGCTTGATGTCACCGAGCCCGATGCGCCAGCAAGTCCTGCTGCCGGCGTCGCAGTGATCGTGGCTGTGGACGTAACCGGCTTGACGGTTGCGCTACTGGACGAGCCGCCGCAGCCGGAGACAAATCCTAATCCGGCGAAGAGGACAACCAGCAACACCAGCATGTAGAGCCGGTTGCGCTTCTTGAAGCCCAGGAAGCAGAGCGCCACCGCCAAGGTCGCCGGGAAGAGCGGCCTGAAGTCCTGGCGGACAACGGCAGCCGTCGCGGGCGGCGTAATGGTCAGCGTTGTGGTTACGGTTGTGCCCAGGGGCAAACCGGTCGTCGAGTTCTGGGTAAAGACGGTTACAGGGTTCGGGTTGAAGGAGTAGGTGTAGCCGGATGGCAAGCCGGTGAGGGTAAAGTTCACCGAGCTAGCCGCGAAGTTGTTCGTGGAGGTGAGGGTGATCTGCGTCAACCCGACGGTTCCCGGCTGAATTGTGAGCGAGGACAGCGAAATACTCATGTTCAGGCCCGGGTTCTGCCCAGCGGGGTTGACTGCGAACGTCTGCGTCAGCGGCACGGCCGCGGCATAGGTAAGGTTGTCGCCGGGCTGGGTAGCGGTTATGGTGCAGGTCCCGACGGATGTACCCTTGCCAAACGTGACTGTGGAACCGCTGACCGTGCAAACCGTCGATGTGCTGGAAGCGTAAGTGACTGGGAATCCAGAACTCGCAGTCGCGTTGAGCGTCAAGCTGGATCCGCTAACCTGCGTTCCCGGATTGGCCCAGGTGATGGTTTGCAGCGGAAGCGCCCCAAGAACACTTATGGTGAGCACTCCCTGCTTGGCGGCCGAATAATTGGCGTTGCCTTGCTGATTCCCGTCGATGATCAAGCTAGCCGGGAAGTTCAGAGCCTGGTTTGGCACAAGCGCAAGCGTCGCGGTCGTGACTCCGTTCGCCACGGAACTGCTGAGAATGGTGAAGATGACCTTATTGCTCGGATCCGGGCTGAGGGCGATCAGATTGTTTGTGGCACCGCCCGTGCCCTGGATGGTGACCGTCGCGCACAGGGTGATGGGAGAGCACGACGCAATGTAATGAAGAGGCGTGACGACCGGAGTGAAGGTGACGGTCTGGGTCGCCTGGTTGACAACGAGAATCTGCTGAACCTGCGGAGGTGCCAGGTAGTTGACGTCGGCGGCCTGATTGGCATCGAGCACGATTGTGCCCGCCGTCGTCACCGTTAGCGTCGCCGTTGAGGTGTTGCCAGTCACCGTCGTGGCGGAAACCGATCCGGCGCCGGTGCTGGACGCGTCGACCGAGAAGGTCACCGGGGTGCTGGCACCACCGCCGAGCGCGCTCAGGTTAACCGTCAATCCAGGTGCATACACGACCGGCGAGACCGGCGGCGTAAAGGTGATCACCTCCGCTGACTTGTTGATAGTGAGGGTCAACTGAGCCTGCGGAGCAGCGTCGTAATATGTGCCGCCTGCCAGGCCGCCCACTTCGTTGGCATCGATGACAATGCTGCCTGCCTGTGTGACGGTCAATGTTGCGGTCGAAGTGGTACCGGTCACTGTAGTGCCGGAGAAGGTTCCAGCGCCGGTGCTCGATGAATCAACGGTGAAGACGGCGGGATTGTTGGAGCCGCCGTTGGATACGCTCACCGCGATCGTCTCGCCAGGCGAGTAGGTGGAGGTGGTTGTTGTGGGCGCCGTAAAGGTGAGCGTCTGCGGAGTCGTCAAGGCAAAGCCAGTCACCGTTGCGGTTCCTTCGCCACCGTTGGTGGTATCGGTGACAGTCAGGTTTGCGGTTTGAGTATTAGGCTTCGTTGCCGTGAAGGTGATGGTCGCCGGATAAGAAGAGGCGGAGACCGGAGTGGTGAAATTGGCCGAAATCGTCGAGCAAGCGGTCCCAGCCGTCGCGCCGAACTCCGAATTGGAGGATGCGATTGCCAAGGTTGCAGCCGTTGAACAATTCAAGGCATTGTCCACGACGGTAGCCGAGGTGTTGACCGGAGCGCCATCGTATTGAGCGTTGGGGGTGGTTAAGTCGCCGAGCAGAGCTTCGCCAAGATTATCGCCGCCGGAGTGATAGACCACAACCCACTCGTTACCGTTGGAGTCGAGCTCCATACCCTTTGCGCCCAGCGACGATACGACGTATTGGTGCGCAGTGTCAGGGCCGCCCGTTTTTGTATTGGGGATTGCAAACGTTCCATCGTTTTGGTCCGCGTAGTAAATGGTGCCGTTGGAAGTCACAGCCACGCCGTCCAATTGATTGTCGTAGGCGCCAGGAGTGGCGACGGTCAAGGTCTGCAGCAGGGTAGGCGTTGCAGCAAAGCCTGTACCCGCTGTGTAGGGAAGTTCGTAGAGGTTGGAACTCGCGGATTCAAGGTTGCTGAAGTTGGTCCCGCTGGTGTAGACGCCTTCAGTGAAGAACATATTGCCCCAGGGATCGAAAGCAATTTGGCTGACCGAATTCGCATCGGAGTAGACCAGCGTTGCGGTGCCGCCAACCTCGCAGGCTACGTTGCACTCATAAATAGCGCTGGTGCCCGGCGATGCTGGAACCGTGACCATGTAGAGGTTGCCGGAGGGATCGACGGCCACCGCCTTCATTCCACCGTTCGGAATATTTGCAACAGTACAAATAGTTGTGTCGGTGCCGGTGCAGTTTGGCGCTGACGACAGATCGCTTAACGCTACATAAGCGCCATTCACAAACGGAATCTTGTAGACCGCCGAGCTGTAAAGGTGCCCCATGTAGAGGTTGTTCTTGCTGTCGATCGCGAATACGCCTCCACCGTTCATCGATATTTGCTGGACCAATGCACCGGTGCTTGCGTTGACGATGTCCGTCTTGTTGTTATAAGTGGTCCCAACATAGATCAGGCCATTCTGCGTCACGGCGAAGCTTCCGCCCGCCGGGTTCTGCCCGTCGGTGAAGGCGCCACTCTGGTAACTCCAAACGATCTGGTTCATTAGCAGCGCGGGCACGTCGGACGCGACCAATGTGTTGGCGATGCTGATTGTCACTTGAACCTGCGTCGCCGCCGCATATAGATTGCCGGCGTTGGACCCTCCCGCCTGATTCGCGTCAACTTTTATGGAGCCGACCGACACCGCCGTCAGCGTGCTGCCGCTGATGGTTGCGCAAGTGGGACATGTTGAAGCGGGGTCGATTGTGAAGACGACCGGATTGCCGGAAGCGCCACCTGTGGCCGACAGCGTGATTTGCTGGCCGATCTGCAACGAAGTAGGCGGTGTAAAGCCGGTGATGGTCTGCGGCAAAATCGACGATACGGTGGCAGAGCCGCTCATGTTGACATTGAACATGAACGCCGGAGTGGCGATGTTAATGGTTGCCAAGCCGGTTTGAGGTCCGTTGGGCGTCGCGGGCGGAGGGGCGAAGGTACCCGTGAATTGGCAAGACGCTCCAGGAGGCCCGGATGTACCGCTCGTGCATCCGTTACTCGCCGCCGGGTCGAGGGTAAACATCGTGTTGGTAGGCTCGGTAACGTCAGGAGTTGCCAAGGTTGCTGCGGTGTTGCCGGCGCTCATGAGGTAGACCGTTGCGGAGTTCGTGGCGCCATCCGAAACGGTGCCGAGATTGACCGAGGCCGCAGTGCGCTGGATCGCATACGCCGCTTTGCCGTGGCCGCCGCCAACATACAGGTCACCCTGCGAGTCCAACGACATCGCATAGGCCTGCGGGGCGATGGATTCGACGGTTATCGCCTGCGCAGGAGTCAAGGTCCCGCTCAGATTGGGAACGCGAACGATGTTGCCTGTCGCAGCGTCGGAAACAAGCACGCTGCCTGAAGCATCCACCGCGACGGCGACAGCCTGTGTCACATTGGGAGGCGCGATAGTGGAAATGGTGCCTGCTGGCGAAAAGATTAAAACCTCGTTTAACGTCGAGTCGGCGACATAGAGGTTGCTTGATGAATCAACGGCAATTCCCCATGAAGACTTGAGGCCGTTCGCCGCGGTTGCAGGAGTGACACCAGATTGACCGGTGATGGGGTCCCAGAAGACAACCCGCTTGTTTGCATTGTCGGAGATGTACAGTGTGCCATTCGGTCCCACAGCCAGCGCGGTCGCGTCTGCCAACGCGGTGCCGCCGAAGACGGTGGAAGAAGGAATGACGGTCGTTTGCGTTCCAGCCACAAATGCGCCCGCGGCGCCGGTATTGGTAATCTCAACAACATCGGGGACGCCGTCGTCGGCGATGAACAAATTCCCGTTAGCGTCAAAGGCGAGTCCGTCAGGATTGATAAATCCGGAGCCGACCGCAACCGGCGTCGTCGTCGTTCCTGCGGCGAACTCGGAGACCGTGCCCGCGCCGGGGTCGGCCACAAACACGTCTCCCGCGGGATCCGCAACCACGGATGTCGGGTCGGTGAGTCCGCTCGTATAAGCCGTGGCCACGCCAGGATCGACATTTCCCGTCGGGCCCTGGCCCACACCCGAAAGCGCTGCGATTCCGCTGGCGCTGTTTGTGGAGTCTGTGATGGTCAGCGCCGCGCTGCGCTCGCCGATCGCGGCGGGCGTAAGGTTGGCGGTGACAGGGAATGACGTGAATGCGGCAGCGGTCAGCGGCCCAGAACTGAAGACGCCGTTGCTTCCGCTGAACGTGGTGGAGCAAGTGGTGCCGGCGGCCGCGGTGAATTCAGTCGTGGGCACGCCAAACTCAGTGACGGCAAGCGCCAGCGTTGGAGGCGTCGTGCAAGAGGCGGCGCTGTCGAAGATGGTGGCACTGACCGCAGTTGCGGCTGTGCCCGTGGGAGAGGCGCCGAGCGCAACCGCGCCCACGGGGATGAAGGACACAACGTCTCCGCCGTTATAGGGAATTCCGTAGAGGTTGCCTTGGGAATCGATCGCAACGCCCTTTCCACCTTGTGTGGAAAGCTGATAAATCAAGCTCGGCTTGGGTCCGCCCGATTGCGTATTGGGAACGGCAAAAAGGCCGTCGCCGTTGATGGAGATGTACAACGTGCCATTGCCCGCAACTGCGAGACCGCTGATGCCGTTGCCGTAGCTGGCCGCGTTGGTGTAGCTCTCCACGACGGTTGGCGAGGCGGCATACGTTCCCGCGGAGAGCGGGAGTTCGTTCAGGTTGGTCGCGTCGCCCTTGCTGTTGCCTTTGCCATCGACAAAGAAGATGTTGCCCCAAGGATCGATTACGAACGCGCCGACCGGATTCGCGTCGGAATAAATCAGCTTCGGGGTGGCTGAGGAGCTGGCGATGCAGGCGAGGTTGCATTCGAAGATCGTGTCGGGGTTGGTGCTAGGAAGTGTGTTCGATTCGAAGAAGAAATTACCCTGGCCATCGAAGGCCACGCCGGCATAACCGGAATTTCCCGAACCGGCGAGCGTGCCGCTCATGTACGCCGAAACCGCGGGCGCGAAGATGCACGGCGCCGTGTCCTGGTTGCCGCCAAGGCAATTCGTGGTTGGAGCCGTGGTGAAACCAACATATTGGCCAGTCGCAGCGTCGTAGGGAATCTTGTAGACGTTGGGATTGTAATTGCCGCCAAAATACAGATTGCCGTAGCTGTCGAGCGCGGCGTTCGAAGCGCCTACGCCGGACGCTAACTTGGTGTCCGTCCCGGAAGGGGTGATCTGGAGAAAGTTGGATGAATATCCGTCACCGACGAGGACGTTGCCGTTCACGCCAATTACAAAGTTCCCCCCAATGGGCTCCTGGGAACCGTCCCAACCGCCGCCGGTGAGCGCGCCTAACTGTACTGGCGTGCCGGAGACCACGATGGGTGGTTTCTGCGCGTGAGCAGATGCACCAAAGCAAAGGGCCAGCAGCACGAACAGGGCTACCCATGTTCCCGCCGCGAGGGATCGCACTGGACTCGTCATTTTTTTCATAGTCGTTTGCATTCCTTCTCCTCCGATCTGTTTTCATCCCCGAACCGGGGAATCGGTGACGGTCCGGTTTGTCCCGTATCGTCCTCTGCCAAAATCAAACTCTCGATTTGAATCCCATCCTGGTTTGCCGTTCCGATGTAAGTCCCATTCCATCTCACGCACGATTCGGCGGCGAAGGCCGAATTCTCTGTCTCCGTATCGAGCCGGGAGAAGTTGGGTAAATATGCGCAGGAAAAAGAGTCCTGAAAGCCCGCCGGAAACCTCCGGCACTTCTCCGCGCACAGAACAGGTACGTCAAGTTATCTGGAACTGCGTGCGGATTATCCTACAAATTTGGTAACGGTACACCGTACTCGACGAAATTTGCCGTTGTCAAGTGAAAAACGTTTGAGTACAGCGAATTAGGCGGAGGGAAAAAATGGGCTTGGCGAGCTCGGCACCGGTTCGCCTGAAGGCAGAGAAACTATCTGCGCCCATTGACGATGGGAGCCAGGGAGCGACCGATTCACATTTTGGGCGACCTGGTCGAGGCATGCCAGGGTCGGCTCAGAACGGAAATTCATGATACCGTTATCTGTGCCTCATCGTTTCGATGCAAACAAGGCCGCAGCGAACGGTGAGCTGTCCTCGACCTCGCTCCATTGTGCCGGTCCAGTTTTGCGCCGCGACACCCCCGCCAGGATATGGTCCGGGCCAGAAAATCCAGAGCCGGAATCCGATAGTGGAAGAGGAAGATAGAAGAGAGGTTCGGTCATGATGAAGGTGGGGCGGCAGCCGGCGATTTGGCTAAGCATTTTGGCGAGTTTTTGGGCGGCGGGGTGCGGGGGGAATAATGGGGGAAGCACAACTTCCCGGAACACACCGACTGTGACAGCTTGGCCGACGGCGAGCGCAATCACTTTCGGCAGTACGCTTGCGAGTTCGGCGCTAAGCGGGGGCACGGCGTCGGTAACCGGCTCCTTCTCATGGACAACACCAACGACGGCACCTGGTGCGGGATCACCCAGCGAGAGTGTGACCTTCACGCCTTCAGATACCACCGATTACAACACGGTGACAGGCATGGTCAGCCTGACAGTGAACAAGGCGACGCCGACGGTGTCGGCATGGCCCACTGCGAGCGCTATCACCTATGGCCAGACACTGGCTTCCTCGACGCTGAGCGGGGGCACGGCGTCGGTATCCGGCACTTTTTCTTGGACGACGTCCACGACGACACCTGCCACGGGGACGACCAGCGAGGGCGTGATCTTCACGGCTACAGATGCGATTGACTACAACGCGGTGGCGGGTACCGCCAATGTGACGGTGAACAAAGCGACGCCGACAGTGTCGGCATGGCCGACGGCGAGCGCAATCACTTACGGCCAGACGCTGGCATCGTCGACACTGAGCGGCGGGATGGCGTCATTGACCGGCGCTTTCGAGTGGACTACGCCCTCGATCGTGCCCAGCGGGGGGACACCCAGCGAAAGCGCAACCTTTACGCCTGGTGACACGACCGACTACAACACGGTGACGGGGTCCGTGATTGTGACGGTGAGCCCTGAGACGCCCACCGTGACGGTGACTCCGGGATCTTCGAGCATCACAGTTACAAGCCCACTTTCTGTGACCGTCGCGGTCAGCGGCGGAGCGGGAGCAGCCACACCGACGGGCTCAGTGACGTTGAGTGGCGGGGGCTATACAACTTCTGCGACAACACTGACAAACGGAATCGCACAGATCAACATACCGGCGAGTTCGCTGACAACGGGCAGCATTACGCTCATCGGGAGCTACACTCCCGATGCGAACAGCAATACGTCCTATAAGAGCGCCTCTGGAAATGGCCAAGTCACGGTGAATCCGGCCGTGGCATACACGCTGACGGTGAATTCCGCAGCGCCATCGAGCGGCATCGCGATCTCGCCCGTCTCTCCCGCTGACAACAATGGGGCGAGCTCGGGAACAACACCTTTCACGCGCTCCTACTATTCCGGCACGCAGGTGACGCTGAGCGCTCCGTTCTCCGATAACAGCTATTCTTTCGTCTCCTGGAGCGGATGCGCGTCGACAAGCGGGTCCGGTGGAATCAATTGCGTCGTAAATATGAGCGCCAACACGACCGTGACGGCAAACTACAACGAGGCAGGAATTTCGTCGATCACCGTGACACCCAGCACCGCAACCATTGGTGCGCAGCAGCAATTCACGGCGACAGTGCATGGCACAGGCAGCTACAGCAGCGGCGTGACTTGGTCGCTGGCCTGTTCCTCGTGCGGCAGTTTGAGCCCCGGAACGCTCAGCGCAAGTGGCCTCTACACCACACCCTATCCGGCTCCGGCGAGCGTCACAATTACGGCCACTAGCACCATGACCGGGTTCACCAACGTGAGCGGCAGCGCGATAGTCGCGCTAAACCCACCGACGACGGCGAGCGGGCCGGCTTTGACGGTGGACGTGGGCACGCCCGGCAACAGCAGCGAAAATCCGCACACCATCAGCCCGTATGTTTACGGGATGAACGGGTACGTTCTGGATTCTGCGTCGGAGAAAATCGCAAACCCTGGCATTGTGCGCTGGGGTGGGGACGATACCTCGCGATACAACTACCAATTCAACATGACCAATTCCGCCAGCGACTACGACTTTGAGAACTTCTCAGGCGGGGGGGGGCAGTATCCCAACGCCACCGGGAGCACAAACTTTACGCAGTTCGTTCAGTCCACCGACGCCGCCGGCTCAGCGGCGCTGGGCACGGTGCCGGTTCTCGGATGGGTTTCGAACAACACGCAGTATGCCTGCGGCTTTCCGGAAGCGCAGTATCCCGGCCAGCAGTCGTACAGCCCGGCGAATTGCGGAAACGGCGTTGACCCGGAGGGGGTCAATGGATGTACGAGTTCCGGCGGATGCGATCTATATGGGAACAGCACGACTCAGGCAAACACCAGCATTTCGGAGCCTCCGCCAAGCATTTTGAGTGCGCCAGCACCCGGGTCTGTCACGGAAAATTGGGCGGATGGAACGTGGTCGGGCGGTTGGGTGAACTCGATCGTAAGCGGCTATGGGAGCGGCGCCAGCGGCCAGGGTGTGGCCGTCTGGGATCTCGACAACGAGCCAACCTGGTGGGACGCAGTGCACCGCGACGTGCACCCGGTCGCGTTCACGTACGACGAAGTGACTGACAACGGCATTGGCACCGCGCTGGCCATCAAGACCGCCGATCCGACAGCTCTGATCAGCGGGCCGGTGATCGACTACTGGGAGGCCTACTTCTACTCGAAAAAGGACATTGAGAACGGATGGAGCTCCGGCCCATGTTACGAGCCCTGGAGCGGTCCCATCGACCGCGAAGCGCATGGCGGTGTGCCCATGATCGAGTACTATCTGCAGCAATTTGCGAAGTATTCCAGCGCGGCGTATTACAACACGCGGCTGCTTGATTATGTCGATATCCATGGGTATTTTGCGCCGGACTACCCCGTCGGCGGAAGCTCCGTGGCATTCACGACTGCCGGCGACACCGGAGAGCAGGAAGCGCGCATGAATTCGACGCGCGTGTTCTGGGATCCGACCTATACCGATCCCAACTACCCCCAGCCGAACTACATCACCGACTCGAACTACACGACAAGCTGCTCGCCGCCAGTGCAGGCTCCGCAACTGATCCCCATGCTGCAGAAATGGGTCTCGAATGATTACCCCGGGACCAAGACAGCGATTGACGAGTACAATTTCGGCGGCTTGGAATCGATCAACGGCGCTCTAGTGCAGGCTGACATTCTGGGCATCTTCGGGCGCCAGGGCCTGGGCATGGGCGCGTTCTGGCCGACGACGAACTACAGCCAGCAGGGCCCCGGCAACTATGCTTTTGCGATGTACCGCAACTATGACGGGAACGACTCGACGTTCGGCAACACGTATCTTTACGCGACGAGCGCAGTTTCCGGTGGCGACGGCGAGGGGCAACTGGCGGTTTACGGCGGACAGAGAAGCTCCGACAACGCCATCACCGTGATGGTAATCAATAAAACGTACGGCTCGCTGACTTCGACAATCAGCTTGGAGAACTTCTCTGCGGCGAGCGGCACGACGGCAGCGGTATACCAGTACAGCAACGCCAACCTGAACGCGATCGTTCAACAGGCAGGCGTGAGCGTGACGCCGCCCTCGGGAAGCGGGACGACAAGCACGATCGGCAGTTACACGTTCCCGGCCCAATCCATCACACTGTTTGTGGTGCCGGATTAGGGGATTGAAAGGGTTGTAGCGCGCAGTTCGCACAGCAAACGGCACGATTTCAGAGCTGGTGCGCGACCTCATCTGACTCTGGCCGCAGCATCCGCGCAACGATGGCCGAGCGTGGGATTTCATGATATCGCAACCATGCCCTGCGAAGAGACGCGCGGCGTGCGGCAACAGAACATTCCATCCGATCTGAACCTGGGGATGCTCGAACTGAGTTACGAAAGCCGTGCCGATCGCACGCGCGAGAAGCGATAACCGGCTCTCCGCAACGGCAAGATCGCAACTTGGGCGGCGGGAGTTGCCCGATTCGAACTTCGCAGCGGGGAGAGCGAAGGGCCTTCCCGAATAGAAGTCGGCGGGAAAAATGCGCGCAAAGAGTGAATCGGTTTTTCATTTGGCATGGAACAGCTTTTGTGGCTGGATGGCTGGGACGGCAACCCGGTTACTCTGGCGATGATCCTTGGGCCGGAGCGTCGCCCGGCTGGAATCACGTTAGCCGAAGTTCGCGCCGGCGTGAAGATGAATGCGTTTTCGAGGGCAGGCTTGTCTCCGTGGGAGGCCGCAAAGCACCCTCCGCACATGCCCAAATAGCCCCAAAGACCGTCAAACCTGCGGTATCGATCCCATCATTGGAAAACTCGGAAAGAATTCACTTGACAGAGTCTAACCTCAAGCTTCAGAATTCCCTGTCATCAATGCAGAACGAGAATCTGCGTCCGAATACTCAAAGGCTTAAGTGGCACTTAAAGGCTTAGTTGGGGTGTGCGAAAATTTAGGGCTGGTGTGAAGACCGGGAACCAGCTGTCAAAGACACAACGGAATGTAGCCGACGGGGGGACTACTATGAAGTTCTTTTCAGGGAACAGGCCGACTGCCTCGTTGCTGGTGATGCTAACCGCAGTGCTCCTGCTGGCGCAAACGGCGCTCCATGGGCAAGCGACAGGAAACGTGACTGGCATTGTCGCGGATACGACAGGCGCTGTGATTCCAAAAGCCTCTGTTGTGTTGACCGACATCGCGAGCGGAATCAAGCGCACCACGACGAGTAACAGCGATGGCGCATTTGCATTTGCGGGCGTAATCCCCGATCTCAGTTACCAGCTCTCGGTGACGGCCGATAACTTCGACTCCTGGCAGTCCCAGCCGTTCCCGGTGCGCGCCGGAGATCAGTTGAGCTACACCGACATCAAAATGAAGGTTGGGTCCACCGCATCGGCGGTCACAGTGGAAGCGCAGGTTGATTCCAATCTGGCCGCCCTCGACACTGGTGAGCGCAGCGACATCATCACCTCCAAGGATCTGAACAACCTCACCATCGTCGGTCGCGACGCCGGCGAGTTGGTCAAGATGTTGCCCGGATATGCGATGTCTACCGGCGATCAAGGCCTATTCAACCGTCCGGGATACAACAACGCAGTAGTTGGTCTGAGCGGCCCCACATCGGCTTATGTCGCCAATGGCTCCGGCCCGGCCGGCATCGCCATCGTGAGTGACGGCGTTTCGCTCACCGATATTGCGACCAATTCGGGGTCGGTGCAGCAGATGAACATCGAGATGGTTTCTGAGGTCAAGGCGTCTAATTCTTCGTATGGCCCCGAATACGCGAAGGGACCAGCGCTCATCAGCTCATCGACGAAGACGGGCGGCGCCACGTACCACGGCGAGGCCTATTTGGTGGCCCGCAACGCCATTTTGAATTCCAACGACTGGTACGACAATTACCTCCGCCAGTCCCGACCGAACGAGCAGTACTTTTATCCCGGTGGTAACTTCGGGGGTCCGCTGCCGCTTCCGTTTACGAGCTTCAATCACAACAGGGACAAGCTCTTCTTCTTTGCAGGGTTCGAGTATTACCACCAGGTCTTTGAGGCCAATCAGCAGGCGATTTCTGCCTGGGTACCCACCGCGGCTGAACGCCAGGGCGATTTCAGCGCTGCCTCTCTCGATACCGATCTTTGCGGCGCGCGTCCCGACGGCAACCCCAACCCCGATGCCATTCTGCCGATGTGCTATGTGGATAGCTTCCTGCCGAACGGCACTGCCGTGGCAAACAACAATGCCAATCCCTACATCAATGGCTCTGGCGCGGCGCTCGTGAACTGGTACCCGGCGCCCAATGCAGATCCGTTCACCAACCCCTTTGGTTACAACTATATTCAGCAGCTCCAGCAGAACCAGAACGGGGGCGTATTCCGGTCCACGCTGCAATATAACATCAATCCCAATAACAATTTGTTCCTGGTCTATGGACTGCAGAAGGAAATCGACGAGGATCCTGTCGCTCTTGGCTACTTCCCGACCGGCGGAGTGCCTTATCCCGGCGACATCACCACCGGAGACGTTTCGAATGTGCTTTCCGCGCGCTACACGCGCTTCTTCGGTTCGACCCTGACCAACGAGCTTTCCGCAGCGATGTCCTTCGTCAGCCTGCCAGGAAAGATGGGCGACCCGACGGCGGTGGATCGGTTTGACATTCCGGGAAACGGCGGCTTGGGTTTCGACTATCTGGGCGAGTACAAAAACAACGACGACTATTCCGTACCTGCCATAAACAGTGGAGGTGCGAACGGCTATCCGAACGTGCTGATGCCTGGCGGGTTCTACCAGAACCGGATTCACACCAAGAAAGTGGATCCGATCATCCAGGACAACGTGAGCTGGGAGCTGAAAAACCACTTCTTCCAGTTCGGTTTCTATGGAGAGCAGGGCACCTACAACGGCATCGCGGATCCTGGCGCCTATCCTCAGGGCGAGTACACGTTCAATCCGGGAAACTCATACTTCGAGTATTCGTCGACCAATCAGGCGCCCTATAACGGCTGCGAGAATCCGAACCCGGCAGGAAACCTGCGCAACTCAGGCGCGGCTTATCTGGGAAGCTGTTATAACCCCACAGCGCTGACCTACGAGGGGTATGCCGATTCGTTTACGCAGACCAATTTCACGCCCCTCGTTGACATGCGTTACACGACTGTGGCCGGATTCGCCATGGACACACTGAAGATTCATACCCTCACCTTGATCTTCGGCGCGCGATTCGAACATCTCGGCCCCTGGACGGACCGCTATAACAACGGTCTGGCGTCATTCTCGGACAGCCTTTACACCTCGGAATGCGGTGGTTACACGCGCAACTGCAGCACCTCCGGCTTCCCGGGCATCACATGGTATTCCCAGAAGACCGGAGTGACAAATTCCGTCAACTCCCCGTCGACAATCTACGTGACTCCGCGAGTGGGGGCGTCCTGGGACATCCGTGGAAAAGGCAAGACCGTTCTGCGCGGCGGCTGGGGCATGTACCGCAACCAGGAGCAGTTCAATCCCTATGCTCTGGCGGCCGCTACGGCGCAGGGATACAAAACTACCAACCTGGTGGGACCGTTGACCTTCAACCAGATCGACAGCCAGTCGCCCACCCTGCCTCCCGATTTCAGCGCTTACACAATTTCTCCGAAAGACACAACGCGCCCCATCTACTACGAATTCAACGGCGGAATCGATGAAAGCCTGCCATGGCACTCGCATTTATCTGTCGCGTACGTAGGCAACGAGAGCGTCAACCTGGGATCGTATAGCGGGAGCAACAGCTACAACAGCGCATCGGACATCAACATTATCTGCGGCATTGAGACGGGTTGCCCGACCAATAACAACCCGAACATGGCGGGGACAAACGACAATCTGTTCAATATCGATGCGACATATTCAGCTATCCCCACCGTTTTGGAGACGATCTACGGAAATCCCAGCCTCGGCGGTGGCATCGCCAGCTTTGGCACACCGGAATTCGATGTTTACCGTCCGTACCCGTTCTACCAGCACGTTTATCAGCTCAAGCATAACTTCTACTCGAATTACAACAGCGCGCAGATCGCGTGGGACAAGGCTTCGGGCATCGTGACATGGGGCGCCAACTACACGTTCGCCAAGAACCTGGCTGTGGCCTCGTCGTACAACAACCAACTCGTCGACCCGGCAAACCTGCGCAACGATTACAACCCGGTGCCATACGACCGGACGCAGGTTTTCAACATTCATTACCTGATCGACCTAGGGAAACGGTACAAGGGTGGAAACCGGATACTCTCCGAGGTTTCCAACGGCTGGCGGATCTCAGGAATCTCGCAGGTCATGAGCGGATTCCCGCTGGCCTCTGAAAACGGGAATAACTTCGGCTTCGGGTATGGTGGTCTCGCGACTGCCGCGCAGGTTTCCTACGCAACCCAGACAACCCCGAGCAATGCGTCAAATTGTCAGAAAGAATTCGGCATCATGCCCGACAAAAACGGGTTCACTTACTGCGTCACCAACGTGAATCCGGTGGTGTGGCTGGGTACGCCGGACGTACAACTGATGCCCACGCTGGTGAAGGGCGTGAGTGCCAGGGGCGGTTCACATACGCACCAGTTCATCAATCCGCTGGCTTTCGGTATCTCGCAGCCCGGGACCAACGGGTCATACCGGCTACCCTACCTGCGCGGTCCGGCTTACATGGACCACGATGTGACGGTGCTGAAGGATTTCTCCATGGGTGAAGGAAGGACCCTGCAGTTGCGGATGGGTGCTTTCAACGTGTTTAACCACCCACTGGTTTCATTCAACAACCAAAACACCAACAACCTGAATCTCGGTTTCCAGGATGGTGTCGTTGGTCAGGCGCTGACCCAAAGCATGCTCACGTACCAGAATTTCGGCGTTGCAGATATCAAGGTCGGAAACAGGCTGGCGGAGCTGGAAGCAAAGTTTACGTTCTAATGGGTTCTTGTCCGGGCAGCCGCGGCGTAAACCTGCTGCGACGTTCGGAAAGGGGACTGGCAAACGGCCGGCAAGGGCGGAACGGTCGGCCGAAAAGGATTAAGAAGTGCGGCATCCGCCTTCTGTCGAATCCGCAAGAAGCGGGCAGACGGGTAAGCCGCTCGTAACGGGATCTCTGATTGAGCTTGTTGGAGGGAATGTATGGCCATCGAATCGACAGTCATGTTTCGTAAGGTTGCACGGATCGCGTGCCTGGTTCTTCTTGCCGGCCTGATTTCGGGCGTTGCTGCCAAGGCTCAGTTGCCGATCAAAGCACCGGCCCCGGTCTCGGTGGGCTCGGTCATTCCCTTCAACCATGGCAGCACTGGCAACTGGATTCAGATCTATTCCATGAAGCAAGACCCAATTTACGGCCATATCCTCTTTCTGGATTCCGCCGGCAGCGTGCTCTATGACATGGCGCCTGGCGCATCGACACCGACAGAGATCGTTGGGCCTGAACCGTCAAACAAAGACGCCTCCGATTGCTCGCTGTTGGAATTCAAGGGTTCATACTGGAACGCCGCCGTTGCATTCGATAAGTGGGACAACCTTTATGTTACGGATCGCTTTGGCTCTGCCGTCCAATTTTGCCGAGTTCCTTACAACGCCAGCGCGGGGACGTGGACTTTCAGTAATGCGGATATCTGGACGGGCCCAACCTACACCAACACCAGCGGCGTGACATCGTCGATTCCGCCTCAGGATCTTCAGGTGGGCGATGACGGCGTCACCTTCTATGTGTGCACATCGGATACCTCTTCGATCTTCAAGTATCAAGTGGATGAGACCGGCAAAGTAGTCGCGAATTCAGTTGTCGCTTTGGCCACGGGCTTGGAGGCTGGGGCCACCCAGATGGCCGTCGACCACGCCGGCAACCTGTATTTTGTTGAAAATCAAGGCAATTATCCTAACAATGTGCACGGCATTCGGGAAATTGCCGCCGGCTCCCCAACCGTTGTCGGCGATGGGACGGGAACAGCCGAATCGGCGCTGCCGCGGATCGACGAGGGCGGTTGGAACGGCATCACTGGAATGTTCGTTGACCCACAGGGAAACATGTATTTCGCCACCGCAAATAACATTTCATACGGCGGGCAGGCGGATGGCATTTTCATGATTCCCAATGAGGGCACACCGACGAGCCCGAAACTGGTGTGGGCCGATACGCAGATGGTTTCGCCGGTCGATGGCGGATACCCGCCTATGGTCGATAAGAGGGGGTTCGTCTGGATCGCAACGAGTTACTACAACAACTGGGCGCCCGCCGGAGTAAACGGCCCGAACTGCGACACTACGACCCAACAAGCAGCGACGGCAACGTGTTTGTTATCGACCATCGTCCTGTGGAAGCCCGGCGCTCTCAATCTGGGGAGTTCTCCAGTGGGTGGGCCGACCTCGGTTCCTATCACGGCTTACGCAGTAGCAGTGGGCGGCGGATCGATTACGCTGACCGCAAAGAACTCCTTCACTGAAAACGAAGTAGTCACGATCTCGGCAAAATCGGGAGATGCCCTGTACGCGCTGAACGGACTCAGCTTCTACGTGTCAGGAACCGGCCTGAGCAGTACGGCTTTCCAGATCTCGTCAAGCCTGATCGCAGCAGACGCGAGCGGCGCGACATCCGCCACGGCCTCCATCAACCAGACGAATGCCTTGTATTACATGTTCAACAAACCCACCACGCCGGCTGGCTTTGCTCTGGCGCAGCCAAGCAATACAAGTTTCCAGACCGTCGCCAACTATCCTTTGCTGGATAACCCGCCGCCGACAAATCCGGTGTTGCCCTGCACGGGAGGCACTTCGTATCCGGCTTTCAGCGCCGTCATGACGACTACGAGCTCCTATAGCTGGTGCCCATATTACGTGCAACTGAACACCACTAAGGCCGGCCCGGTGGAAGGCGAAGTGCAGATGTTCTCCTCCGGCACCAACGTCATCGAAGGGAGCAACGCCTACCTGAGTGGTACCGGACAAGGTGCGGCAGTTTCGGTAGTTTCTTCGGCCACCGTTCAGTCCATTGCTACCGGGCTAAACGAACCGAAGCAAGTGGCGGCTGATCTTTCTGGCAACACGTATGTCGCTGATTCTGCCTTGAAGGCCATCGAGAAGTATCCCGCGGGCACTACGAGCCCGACATCGGGCAAGGTTCTGGGCAGCGGCCTATCGGCGCCGACCGGCGTGGCCGTTGATGGGGTCGGCAACCTCTATATCGGAGACGCCGGCAACATCTACCTGATTCCGTTTATTAATGGTGCCTTGGCCACGTCACAGCAAACCAAGATTGCTTCCGGACTGGGCACAGGCAACCTGAACCTTGCCACCAATGGCGAAGGCGATCTTTTTGTAGCGGATGAGGCCAATAAGCAGGTCGTCGAGATCCCGAATCCACAGACAGAGGTGATCGCCCAATACTATCCGCCGATCGTGCTTGGATCGGGATTCACGGGCCCGTCGGCGATTGCCACCGACAGCTCAGGGAATGTGTGGGTGGCCGATGGATCGAACCTGTGGGAGATCTCATTACCCTTTGGAGGTTCGACGAAGGTTGCAAGCGGTCTCCAGGCACCGGTTACAGGTTTAGCCGTGGACCCGTCGGGATCTGTCTTTGCGGCGGAAGCCAATGGACTAGTGTGGATTCCATATAGCGCGACTACTGGCGCCCTGAATCTCAACAGTCAGATACTGTTGACAAGCGGATTGGGCAGCGGCCCCGCCATACCGTGGGGCGTGGCGCTCGACGGAACCCAGGATGCTTATGCATCCTACGGCTCCGGCTCGACCGCCGGTTTGTCGCAACTCGGCATCGGCGGCACCTACAATTTCAGCGCTGTTGCCGAGATCAACCCCAACGTTCCAACCGAAGTCGATGCGCAGGTTCTCAACCTTGGCAACCTGCCTCTAACGGTCTCCGACGACCCAACCGTCGATCTGATCACCGGGACCGACGCCAGTGATTACACCGTGGTTCCGGCAACCCAGAACTCGCCGTCCTGCAGTTCCACTACGAGCACTCCGCCGGGCGGTTCCTGCTACCTCGGCATGGTTCTGCAAGCACCGGCCGCGGGCCAGACAAGCGCGACCATAGCAGTCATAAGCAATGCAGTGAATGCGACATCGGGTGTCAATATTAATGTGTCGGGCAACGTAATCCAGGATCTTCGGCCGGCGGCGACGGCTGTGATCGCGGTAACTCCCGTAACTGGTACAGGGTGCGCGGGCGCTACTTATCCAGGGTGCAATTCGATCCAAGTGACCGTCAGCGCCGGCGCAGGGTTCGGTACGCCGACGGGGACCGTGACGCTTTCAGTGGGCAGCGCCATCGGCAATCAGCCCAAACAGACCCAAACATTGAACAGTGCGGGTGTCGCCACATTTGCTTACAATGGGCTGCTCGGCGGGACCTATACCGTCAACGCCGACTATAGCGGTGCGGGCACAGCGGGCGCCACACAGAACACATGTTCGACAACCACCTGCTTCTCTGGGGCTGCTGCCAAGGGAACGTTCACAATTGCGCGGGCAATCCCGACAATCACGCTTGGGGTGCCGGTGACGAATAATCAGTGCCTCAACTACACGACGCTTCTGGATGGCAGTTCCTCGACGGTTGTTCAGAATGGTCAGACCGTCAACCTCTGCACGCCCAACCCTAGCCTCTTAACCGTGTGGGCCGGAAATACTTATGTGTACTGGACAAAGCCTGCCTACATTTCGGCCATTATAAGTTCGCCGGTGGGAACGCCCTCGGGCACCGTAACCTTCACGCAGAATGGACAACCTGCCGATCCAACCCAAGGCGTTGGTGGGGCCATTGCGCCGAACGGCAGTGGCGTTGCGACCTTCCTGCTGCAGAACCTGAACCTGGGAGTCTACAATCTTTCGGCGGCGTATAGCGGCGACGTCAACTACGCTCCGATATCCTTTACGGCGCAAACCTTCTACGAAATTAGTCAAAGCGTTCAAATCACGGTGTCTGGAGGGACGACGGCCGTCACGCCCGGGACGCCCGTTCAAGTGACACTGACGTTGATGCCGCTCGTGGGATTCAGTGGAAACGTGAGCCTGGAGTGCAACTCACCGGGGGCGCCTATCGAGCTGGCTGCGACCAACCCTCCATCCACTTTGCCGCTGTACTCCGAATGCACATTCAATTACGCCAATCCCAGCACGGGCACCGAGGCTGTGGGCGCGGCAGGCGCGGTTCCATCGACCATCGTAATGACCATCAGTACGAACGTAGCGGTCAACGGCGGCACCACGGCCTCGATCGTGAGGCAGTCGCCCTGGGCGCTGGCCGGCTTGTTCGGGCTCGGTTTGGTCGGGTTAATTGCAGGGCGCAGGAAATTCTACCGTTCGATGGCTGTAATCTGCGTCGCGATGATGCTTTCCGGCTTGTTCATGGGCATCACCGCCTGCACCAACGCCGGGTACTCAACGCCGCCACCAGCGCCAAAGGTGACGACACCGGCCGGAACCTACAACGTGCAGATCATCACCTACGATCCGGCTGCACTGGTTCAGAACTCTTTGACAACGCCGATGTTTACGTTGCCCATCAATGTTCAGTAGGGGCTACGGTAGCTGAGCTGAAACAAGCAGTGCTTTCCTGGGGCTGGAGGCGGCTCCAGGAGAGCCAACAAGAAAGCCAAAAGCCTCGATCCGCAAATGGGCGGGAACCGCTTGCGGAAGATTGATTCGAGTTCGTTTCGGGAGGAATGCAATGGCCACCACGTCGTTCACCGTACTTCGCCGGTTTGCCGGCTTTGCATTTACGCTGATGCTAGTTGGCCTCTGCCTGACTGGAGCAGCCGTAGGTCAAGGTTCACCACTGGTGACCGCCAGTTCTGCCGCCGGTTTGAATCACCCCACTGGGTGGGGAACCATCCAGGATACGGCGATCGACCAGGCTGGCGACTGGCTGGTTGTGGATTATGCAAACGGCGCGCTGTACGAGTTTCCCGTAGGCGGAGGAGCGGCGATTACACTAGCTGGCGCGTCGCCGTCGGCGAGCTTGGGGGGAGGTTACCAAAACCCCGCCATCGTCATAGACCCAGGAAACAATCTCTACTTAGGGGCCAACTGGAACAACTGCCTGGTGCTGTTCACGTGGAATGCGATAACCAAAACCTGGACCGGCCTCAACGATGGAGCGGCTAACGATCTGTCGCCGAGTAACCCGACCACAACGATATGCACCAATTCTGGATCGAAGAACGAGTCCCAAGCTTGGGCGCAATACGGTATCCCTGACCTTACGGGCAATAGCATCGGCTATTTTCAACCGTGGGCCGTTGCCATCGGCATCAACAATGATCTGGTCGTCGGTGAACAAGGCGGTTCCCTCAGTCAAGCTATTCAAGATCTGTCGGTCACGGGCGGATGGTCAAATCCGAAGCCCGGCGATTGGGTTGCAGTCCCGGCGGCGGGTCTGACCGCGCGCCCAATTGCCGTTGCACAGGATCCAGAGGGTAATACTTATTGGGTTGAAGACAGCGGTGGACTTCCAGGCGTGATTGAAGCCGCGGCGAACACAAGCCCCACGAAGGACGCCGGCCTCCCCCGCGTGGATCCGAATCTGCCTTCTGTGAAAGGCGTTATTACCGATGCCGTCGGCAACCTGTACATCAGCGATTCGCTAGAAGGCGTCTTCATGGTCCCGAATCCATCCGGAACCCCGCAAACTTCTTCGGCGGTGCTGATTTCAGGCGTGCCTGCCGGGGGCCAGGTGGCCCTCGATTCCACGCGCAATTTCCTCTATGTTCCCACCTCGCAGTCGCAACCCAACGGCCAAGCGGATGTGGCCAAGGTCGGGTTTGGTTACGCTGAGTTCGGCTCTTCCGCCGTAGGCAAAACCGCCTCAGCCGGATCGAATGTTGTCTTCGGTTTTAACGGCGCGGCCACGCCCGCAAATTTCACCATTATTGAAGATGGCGTGCAAAATCCCGATTTCGCCATCGCTGGGGGGACCTGCACCACCGGCGTAGCCTACGCGAACGGCAAGAGTTGCCTGGAAAATGTATCGTTTACTCCGACTTCCGTGGGGAACATCTCTGCCAAGCTGTTGATGCTTGACGCGAAGAACAACATTTTGGCGTCCATGGTGCTGCATGGCGTCGGGTTGGGCGCGAACATCCAGGCTACTCCCGCACTGCAGTCGGCTTTCGGTTCGGGCTTGATGACGCCTACGGAAGTGGCGACCGATGCTCTGGGCAATGTCTATGTTGCGGATCCGGGGCAGGGCAAAGTTCTCAAGTATGCTGCGGGTTCCTCTACCGCAGTCTCCATCGGCACCGGATTGACGTCTCCCACTGGGGTCGCAGTCGACGGCGCAGGAGATGTCTTCATCGCCGATAGCGGCGCTGGCAGCGTGTATGAAGTACCCTTTGGGCCAAGTGGCTTAAGTGCAGCGGGTCAAGTAACCCTGGCCAGCGGTCTGGGCACCACTGGGCTGCAACTGGCTGCGGATGGTTTGGACAATCTCTATATCGCCGATCCGAGCAATGGGCGGGTAATCAAGCTGAGCGCTGTCAGTGCTTCGACCGTTTCAAATCTGGGGCAGACGGAAACATTCCTCACCGCTGGCTTTACCGCGCCGTCTGCTGTGGCTACGGATGCAAGCGGCAATGTCTACGTGATCGACGGCGTGAATCTTTTCGAGCTCGCCGGCGGTGCAGGAACGCCAGCAACCCTGTTGAACAGTCTGAGCGGCGCTACGGGTTTGGCTGTCGACCCCTCCGGAGCAATCTATATTTCCTCCGCAAGCGGGACCACGCGCATTCCATACATAGGCGGCGCCTTGAATGCCGCGGGGGAGACTGCGGTTGCCGCGACAGTAGCCGGTACTTCGTCGGTTGCTCTTGATCGCGCGAACAACGTCTATCTGGTCCAGGCTGCGGGCGGCGCCATCACGGTGGTGAGTACCAGCGGCGCGCTTACTTTGGCGACTCCCGCCACACTCACGGGCTCTACAAATGCGATCGGCACCATCACCAACACCGGTAACTCAACGCTGACCATCACCGGCTACACCAGCACCAATTCGGTGGACTACACGGCTGCCGATACGGCGACCGGCGGTTGCGAAGCGGGCAGCCCCGTTGCGGCGGGAGCCACCTGCACGGTGAACGTTACGTTTGACCCGGGAGCTGGAGAGCAAGGGACTCTTACCGGCCAAATCGGAATCACGAGCACTGCTGTGAACTCTCCAATTGTGATTGACGCCACTGGCGTAGGACTGACGCTAACCAACTCCGCGACGAACGTTGCGGGAGGAGCCAGCGCGGCCCAGGTCATCGATACCCCTCTCACCATCACGGTGGCTTCGAAGACTGGAGCGGGCGTTGCCCCCACCGGGACGGTTACGGTGAGTTACACAACGTGGATAGTGGTCACTCCGAGTTCGGGACCGAATGCTGGCATTGCCACTATCACGCCGCAAACAGCGACTGCGACGGCAAGTCTGACCGGTGGCAGCGCCAGTTTCACTCTGTCCCCTGTATTGGCGGGGACGCAAACGATGACCGTGTCTTACAGCGGCGATCGAGTCTACGGCCGATCGACGGGAACGATGATAGTTAACGTTGCAAAGTCCGCAATTGCGGGAATTAAGCTGCCCACTTTCCCTGATCCGACGGATATCGATCTGCCGTATGTTCCGGCGGGGACGGGCGGCGGCACCGTTCCATACGACGGATCGGAAACACCGTTCCAATATAGCTTCATCATGAAGGTGAATACAGCGGCGGGCGTTCCCACCGGGACAATTACCGTGATGGACAACTCGACCGCCTGCCCTGCGGGGACCTCCGCAACGGGAGTCGGCACGGCAACCTGCATTCTGGCAGGATACGCGACCCCAGGCGGATACTCGGGCGTGGCATGCCCGACCTCATCTGGCGCCGGAGTGTTGCCGATCCAAAACGCGGGCACGCTCACCGGCGCGCAGGCAGCATTCCCAACAAGTTGCCTGTGGTATGTACCCCAAGGCATCAGCTATTCGCCGGTGCTCTTCACGCACTACATCTTCCCGGTATATAGCGGGGATGCGAATTTCCTCGGCCTTACCGGGCCGACTTCAACGTTGCTACAGTCTGTCCGCGGACCGATGGTGCAAATTACCCAAACCGGCAATGCGGCGTCGCAGACGGTCGCTCCCTCGGTGACGGTGCAGGCCGGATCCTCGGCGAGCATGAATCTGACTCTCACCTCGGTCCTCGGCTATGGGCTTGCCGGACTGAATGCTCAGTTGAACGCTACAAACTTCCCAGTCTCGCTGACCTGTGACAATCTGCCGCCACACACTCAGTGTTCCTTCAGCTATCCCAACCCAGACCCGATTGTACCCAACGCCGTCGATATTCCATGCCCCTCTGGCGCGACGACGACAGAGCTTGCAAACGGCTCAGTTCAATGCACACCGGGACAGGTGACTGTGACTTTCTACACCGATGTTTCGGCGGGCACTACTACCAGCCAAAATGCTCGCACTGCTTCCATCACACTGGCGTCAATCTTTGGCTTCGGAATGCTCGGGCTCTTCTTCCGGCGTAAGACCTTTGAAAAAGGACGGCTCTTGCTGATGGTGTTTCTGATGATCGTCGCAGGCGCGCTGGCGGTCAGCGTTACAGCATGCAACACCACAACCCTGGAGCCTCTGGCGTCGCTGAATACGCCTGCTGGAACCTATCCGGTGACGATCACGGCGGACGAAGTGGGCACACAGTGCGTCTCCGAGCCCGGCGGCGCTGGCGACGATTGCATTGTTCCGGGGAGTGGATCGACATCAAATAACGGCGTCAAGGTCTATGGCACCCAAAACCAGGTCTCGATACCGTTTTACGTCAACGTGACTGTGCAATAGCACCGCACAAACAGAATCTGGGATGACCGAAATCGCGCCGCGTAAGCGGCGCGATTCTTGTCTATGACAGTATTTGGATCGGCGTGGCGCGACAAAGTAAATTGATTTAGTATGGGTGAATTGCGAAGGGCACGGAATATCTTCTGTGCCTTGATCTACGCGCTCTCAGCGATCCGTAAGGCGCCGGCTGGCGATTCGAAGCACCCACCCTGAATTCGCTGAATGTGTATGCGACTGATGCCGAGACGGGCCTTGAGGAAGATGGGTCGTTCTGCTCTTTAATGATCCCGAGGAGAAGCTGGTTATGCGGATTGGTTCGGCTTGTTGTCTGCTGTACGCAGCCTTTGTAATTGCTGGATGCGGCGGCGGTTCGAATTCGGGTGGAGGCGGCGGCGGAACGACCAAGACAACACCGACCGTGTCGGTATGGCCGACTGCAAGCGCGATCACCTACGGACAGACGCTCGCATCGTCCACACTGACCGGGGGCTCCGCGTCAGTCTCTGGTTCCTTCTCCTGGACTACGCCCACGACGGCTCCAGGTGCCGGGACGCCCAACGAAGGCGTGACCTTTACGCCATCTGACACGACCGACTACAACACTGTAAGTGGCTCCGTGGGTGTGGTGGTGAGTAAGGCGACGCCTACGGTGACGGCATGGCCAACGGCGAGCGCCATCACATACGGCCAGACGCTGGCTTCTTCGATACTGAGCGGCGGCACGGCGTCGGTACCCGGCGGCTTTTCCTGGACGACGCCCGGAACGGCACCATCTACGGGGACAACCAGCGAGGGAGCGACCTTCACCCCTACGGACGCGAGTGACGACAACACAGTGGGGGGCTCCGTGAGCGTGACGGTGAACCCGGCCACCCCTCCCCCAACGGTCACCACAGTTACGCCTACGAATGGGTCCACAGATGTTGGAATTACCTCCGCCGTGACGGCAAACTTCAGCCAGGCAATGAATTTGGGGACGATCACTACCTCGACCTTCACACTGACAGGCCCGGGAAACACCTTTGTGCAGGGCACCGTCGGCTACAACGCCGGCACTTCGGTTGCGACGTTCACTCCGGCGGCGGATCTCGCCTACAGCACCACATACACAGCGACGCTCAGCACAATCGTTATGAGTACCACAGGAGTTGCGCTGTCCGCGCCTTACACGTGGAGCTTCACGACGACTACGCCGCCGGTTCCCACCGTCAAGACCACCGTGCCCATGAGCGGCGCCATGAACGTAAATATCGGCAATGCTCTGACGGCGACCTTCAGCCAGCCGATGAACTCGTCGACCGTCACCGCAACCACCTTCACTTTGACCGGGCCGGGCAATACCGCGGTCGCGGGCCTGGTAACGTACAACACCGGTACTTCCACGGCAACGTTCACTCCCAATGCATCTCTGGCCTACAACACGTCGTACACGGCGACCATCACGACAGGGGCGCAGAGCTCAGCCGGCGCAGCGCTCGCCTCGAACTACGGGTGGACCTTCACCACCGGCGCGAGCCCGAACCAAGTGACGGTGGACTTTGGAACGACTTATCAGACCATTCGCGGCTTTGGCGGCTCGACAGCGTGGCTGGGATCACTGACTACCCAGCAAGCTACCGCTCTGTTCAATCCGACAATCTGCACGGGCTCGAACTCAGGATCCTGCGGCCTCGGCCTTAGCATCCTGCGCGTGCGCATCGATCCCGAGGGCACTTCGACAACGGCCCCTCCCTATTACACGGGCGAATGGGCTGCAGAGTTGACGAATGCCATCGAGGCAAAGGCCGCGAACAGCAATGCGATCGTTTTCGCATCACCGTGGACACCGCCCGCCTCCATGAAGACGAATGCGACCGTGTCATATAGTTCCTGCGGCGGCGAAGGTGTGGGCTACTGCGGAGGGTCGCTCATCACCGCCGACTACGGAGCCTACGCCCAATACCTGGAGGATTTCGTCACGTATTTCGCCAACAACGGCGTGAACCTGTACGGCATTTCGATGCAGAACGAGCCCGATGAGAATGTCGACTATGAATCGTGCGTGTGGACCGGAGCACAGATGGACTCCTGGGTGGCCTCGCTGACCGCGAATGGCGCAACCAATCCTCTGACCACGAAGCTGATCATGCCGGAGTCGGCAGTCTTCAACACCGGTTACTCCGATCCGACTCTCGACGATCTCAACGCGGTTGGTAACGTCGCCATCATTGGCGGGCATCTTTATATGAACGGAGAGTCGCAGGGAAGCCCGTTCTACTACACGAACGCCGAAAACGCTGGCAAGGACGTGTGGATGACGGAGCACTACCTGACCCCGCCCGGCAGCCAGCCCACGATCACCGATGCGCTGTCAGCGGCTGAGGAGATTCACAACTCGATGACTGTGGGCCAATACAACGCCTACGTCTGGTGGTGGATATGGGAAGATCTTAACGCCTCTTCCAGCCTCAACTACGGGCTGATTAACTCCAACACTACGAGTCCGGCGCCAACCTACTACGGCGATGCGATTGGGCAGTTCTCGGAGTTTATCCAGCCCGGTTATGTGCGGGTGTCGGCGACCTCAAGTCCAGTATCTGGAGTCTATATTTCGGCTTATAGCAACAGCTCGCCGTCTCATTCCGTGATTGTGGCCATCAACTCCAATACATCCTCTGAGAGCCTGACTTTTGTGCTGAACAATGGAACAGCAACTTCGGTGACGCCTTATGAAACGACGGCAACTTCAACCATTGCAGCGCAGACTGCGGTCACGGTGTCGGGCGGGCAGTTTAACTACACGCTTCCCGCGCAGAGCATCGTCACGTTCTACCAGTAGAGCGGGCGTGACCACAGACGATTTCTAGATCGCGGCGCTGCGTACCGGCGTGGATTTGCCAGGGTCCGGCGAGCCGTTCGTGGTGTGGAAGGCGGCCACGCCGCACCCGACAAGCGCGGCTTTGTCCTTGAGTTCGGAGACGCGCAACTGGATCGGGGAATCACCGAGTTCGTGCTGGACTGCGGGCAAGAAGAGGCTGGCGGAGCGTGAGATTCCGCCGCCCAGCACGATGACATCCGCGTGAAACCCGGCGAGTAGTGTCCGAATCACGACTCCGAGATGCTGGCCGAATTCGGTGAAGGCCTGCTGTGCGGCCGGGTCGCCGGGAACCGCTGCCCCGAGATCAACGACTTCACGCTGCTTGCCTGTGCAGCGTTGGTAGTTCCCAACGATGGCTCGCGACGAGACGAAGTCCTCTACGATTCCGCCCTGGTAGGGAAGATTCCATATCTCGCCGCCTGCGGGCACACCGGGGCCCTCAGTCTCGAGGTGACCATCGACAGCGAATGCTGAACCGATGCCCGTGCCCAGCGTAAGACCGACTGCGCGGCGGAAACCGCGCGCCGCTCCCGCGCCGACCTCGCCAAGCAGATACGCATCGGCATCGTTAAGAAAGCGCACCTGGGCGGGCTGCAAAGCGAACCGCTCAGAAAGGGCATGACGCAGATCGATTCCGTAGAGGTAAGGCAGCTTGTGGCGCATCAGGCTCACGCCGGCCTCAAGGTCAAACGGTCCGGGCACCGCAAGCATCGCTCCCACCATTCCGTCGTAGCCAGCGAGAGCCCTCATTCCCAGGTCGTAGAGAAGATCGAGAAAAGCGTCAGAAGTATGGGTGGCCGAATGAGGCGCGCTGGCCACAGAGCCGAGGCGGAAGTCCGAGGTGCTGCACACAGCCGCGGCGACGTGGCTGCCGCCCACATCGAACGCAAGCACACGGCTCTCCACCAGGTCAGCCATCATGATTACCGCAAACCTCAACCGCCGAGAACGTTTCCATACGGGATGAGATTGTTACCATTTGTATCACAGCGAATAGCGAGGATAGGGTAATCTTTCAGAAAAAATCCGCCCAATTACGCAGAACATCAGCGACAACTCTGACCCGATGCCGCTATGATAGTTTGCGGTTTCCGGCGCAAGATGTTCTTTGTCCGGAGAGGGCCTAGATCCTCCGGTGATATCGTTACCTTCAGGTTCCACTCCATATTCCTGCGATCGCGAGACCCGGAGAAACCGAGACAGGCGTTTTGTGCTTTCATTTGCGTGTCCTGTAGGATGGTCTGCCATGCCCAGCCGCTTCACATTCATTCCTGCGATCCTTGTTCGGATTCGCGTTCGTGCAGGCCTGCGATTGGCCCTTGCCTTTGTTACAGGCGCACTGGCGGTTCCGGTCCAACCGCAAACGCCGACGTCAGCCACGGTAGCATACGGCTCTTTCAATGCCGTTTTCCTTGCCGACGGTTCAGGGCTGAACAAGCCGCTGTCTCCGTCGACTTCCCTTGACGGGCTCGCAGCCGTGGCGATGGACGGTCAAGGATCGGGCCAGCCTGCGATGCAAGATCCGCTGCTGGCGGGGCGCGCTTCGTGGACGCTTGCTTTCTGGTTCGAGTCCCCTGAGGCCTCGCAAGGTGCGATGTTACTTGCCGGCATTGGCGATCCCGCCGCGGAGGATGCCCGCTTCATTGGCATTGCAAACAATCGGCTCGGCTTGTGGCTGGGGCGGGCGCAGAGTTCGGCAGGATTTGTGATCGGCGATCAGGAGCTCGACGCGGGAAAGTGGCATATGGTCGCAGCGGTGAGCGACGGAGAACACATTGTTCTGTACTCCGATAGCAGCGCGGTAGCTTCGAGCGCGCTTGCGCAGGGCAGCGTTGCGGCGGTTCTGGAGATGGCGCCGCCGCCGTTGCCAAATGTCGCAGAGGGCCACTTCGGCGGAAAGATCGCGGCGCTCAGAATCTACCGCGGAGCGTTGACAGCAGAGCAAGTGAAAGCGATTGCCGATGTGCCGCCGGACTTCAGCCTGGCCACCTATGAGGAGGCGACCCAGCACTGGCCGGTTCAGACTCGGGCGCAGGCCGGATACAGCGCGCCACAGGATCCGTCCACGTTGCCGCATGGCAAGGGCGAGATTCAGAAACCAGTGGCGAAAGAACCGAGCGCGGCGGACTTGCATTGCCAGTTGACAGGCGATGATCCGTGGAAACTCGCCGGCGGTTGGAAACTGGAGGCGGCGCCGCGGGTAAAGGCAACCGGCGAGGAAATCTCGAAGGCCGGATTTGACGACAAAACCTGGCTGGTGGCCGCGGTGCCGGGCACGGCGCTGACGACGATGATCGACCGCGGGCTTTATCCCGATCCTGATTACGGGCTCAACAACCTGGCCATTCCCGAGAGCCTTGCTCATCAGGATTATTGGTACCGTGTGGAGTTCAAAACACCGGCACCGGCACGAGGACGCAGGCTCACACTCACCTTTGAAGGAGTGAATTACGCGGCCGAAGTCTGGATGAACGGCAAGAAACTCGGCGGATTCACTGGCGCCTTTTTGCGCGGGAAATTCGACGTGACGGACGTTGTCTCCAGCGGCGAGAATGCGCTGGCCGTGCGCGTTTCTCCGCCGCCGCATCCGGGGATTCCAAACGAGCAGTCGATCAAGGGCGGCCCGGGCGAGAACGGCGGCATCGAAGTGCTGGACGGGCCGACCTTTTCTGCTGCCGAGGGCTGGGACTGGATTCCCGGGATTCGCGACCGCGAGACTGGCATCTGGCAGGACGTGACGTTGACCGCGACAGGGCCGGTGGAGATCGGCGACCTGAACGTGATTACAACCGTGCCCAAACCCGACCGCAGCGAGGCAGACATCGAAATCGAAGCGCCGCTCACCAATACTGGGAGCGCGGCGATTGATGGCGAACTCACGGCGAGCTTCGATGACGTCAAGGTGATAAAGCATGTGCATCTGGCTCCGGGCGAGACGGTAATTCGGCTGGAGCCGGCGGAGTTTACGCAACTCGTGGTGCAGCATCCTCGGCTGTGGTGGCCGAATGGATACGGAGATCCCGCGCTGCACACGCTCAGTGTCTCGTTTGCCAACGGCGCGAGGACGAGTGAGATAAAGCAAATTGAATTTGGAATGAGAGAGTTAAGCTACGAGCTTTCGCTCTTCGATGCGCAAGGACATCTGCGGCGCGTGGAGGTGCTGCCCAGCCGCACCCACGACGACGCAGCGCCGCTGATCGATGGAACGCATCAAGGCATCAGGCAGATTTTCGACTGGACGCCGAATCAGGTGCTGCTCGGGCAAACACTGCCGGACTGGATGCTGCACTCGTGGGTGCAGACACTGGAGCCCGGGGCTGCGGATTCACCATCAATCCGCCCGGTTGACGGTGGATGGCCGGGAACGGATCTGGTCATTAAAGTGAACGGCGTGCGCATTGCCGCGCGCGGCGGCAACTGGGGCATGGACGACATGCTGAAACGCGTGAGCGTCGAGCACCTGGAGCCGTATTTCCGGCTGCATCGCGACGCACACGTGAACATGATCCGCAACTGGATGGGCCAAAACACTGAAGAGAACTTTTACGCGCTGGCGGACAAATACGGATTGATGGTGTGGAACGACTTCTGGGAATCGACGCAAACCTACAACCTGGAAGCCGAAGATCCTGCGCTGTTTTTGGCGAATGCGCGCGATACGATCCTGCGCTACCGCCATCATCCGTCGATTGTGGTGTGGTGCGGGCGCAACGAGGGCGTGCCACAGCCAACGATCAACGAGGGGCTGGCGGAACTGGTGCGCACCCTCGACCACACGCGCTATTACACGGGCAGCTCGAATCAGGTCAATCTGCGCAACTCGGGGCCGTATCAATTCCAACCGCTCGAGACGTATTACCGAATTAACCGCGGATTCAGTGTAGAGCTTGGGATTCCCAGCGTGCCGACGCTTGAAAGCATGAAATCTTTCATCCCCGAGCCCGACCGGTGGCCGATCAGCGACACATGGGCTTATCACGACTGGCACCAGAGCGGGAACGGCGCGGTGCAACCGTACATGGCACACATGGAGACGGAGTTTGGCGCACCGACAAGCCTGGAGGACTTCGAGCGCAAGGCACAGATGCTGGACTACGTTGGCCATCGCGCCATCTTCGAGGGATTTGCTGCGCATCTTTGGCAACCCAACTCCGCGCGCATGATCTGGATGACGCAACCCTCGTGGCCGAGCATGGAGTGGAACTTCCTGAGCTGGGACTACGATACGCAGTCAAGCTTCTACGGGACCGAGAAGGCTTGCGAGCCAGTTCACGCGCAACTGAATTTGTCCGATGGCTCGGTGGATTTGATCAATCTGGGTGAAGCGCGGGCCTTCAAAGTCCGCACGCTTGTGGAGGGCCTGGATGGGAAGACGCTGAGCGATCAAACTAACCAGGTTCTGGCCGCTGCAGACGATCGCACCGCGGTGGCGAAGCCTGACCTTGCAACACTGGCCGGGGGGCACACGATTTTCGTGAGATTGGAAGTGAGCGATGCCACCGGCGCGCCGGTGAGCGACAACTTTTACTGGTGGGCGGCGGACGAAGCGAGCTTCCGCGAGCTGAACTCGCTTCCGCCTGCCACGCTATCGGCCAACGCAGCGTCCGCAGTGACGAACGGCGAGCGAACGGTGGCGGTGCGGATCAAGAACATGGGTTCCGCCGCGGCGCTCATGATCAAACTCACGCTCACGGACGCAACGACAGGGAAGCGCATTTTGCCCGCCTACTATAGCGACAACTACATTTCACTTTTGCCCGGCGAGGAGCGCACAGTGACAGTGGCCTTCGCGGCTGGCGGCGCGAAAACTGCGATCGGCGTGCGCGGCTGGAATCTGGCCACCCAGACTCTTGATGTGCAGTAGCATGCGCGTCCGGTGAAATCGCTCTAAGAGTGTTTTAGCAGACCCTAGTGAATGACTACGGCGGTACGGTGTTTGCAGCCGCACGAACGCCGGAGCACGATTTCGACGGGGAGAACAATGCGGTTGCCCGTATGCGGCGTTTCGCCGCGCGCTATGCGGTCGAAGAGCAGGTTTGCGGCGACGCGGCCCATTTCGTGTGCGGGCTGGCGGACGACTGTGAGCGGCGGTGAGGTGAACTCCGCGAGATCGAAGTCGTCGAATCCAGCGAAGGCAAGATCGGTGGGAATGCGCAAGCCGAGGCGCGCAACGGCCCCAAGAACATAGCGTGTAACCAGGGTATTGGAAGTGATGACCGCGGTGGGCGGAGTTTCCTGATTCAGTTTCACTTTGAGGATCTGCTCGACGACCTCCTCCGATTCGCAATCGAAGACGGCACATGGTTCGAGCCCGGCGTCCAGCATGGCGCGGCGATACCCGGAATGGCGTGCGTTGATGGTGAACAGGCTGCGGCTGAGGGCAAGGTAAGCGATATGCCGGTGCCCGTGTTCGATAAGATGTTCGACGATGCGGCGCGATCCGATCGCGTTCTGCACAAGGACGGTGTCGATGGACGGATCGGGCACCGGGCGGTCAAAGGCCACAACCGGCGTCTTGCCAAAGAGAGAGCGTGTGAGACGCGATTGACGAATTCGCGACGGAATCACCAAGAGGCCGTCTACGTGCCGTTGCAGCATTTCATCAGCTTCGGCGTATTCCGTTTCGGGATCCTCGTTTGAGGTAGTGATGATGACGGAATAGCCGTGTTCCCTGGCGACGGTAGTTACCGCGTGGGCGCAACTGGAAAAGAAGGGATCGTAAAGATAGGGAATGATCAGCCCGATCGAATGGCTGCGCTGACCTCGAAATGCTCGCGCCAAAACGTTGGGACGGTAATTGAGTTGCTGAATCGCAGTTTGAACCCGCTGCGTGGTATCCGCCGAGACGCGAACGGTGCCACTCAACACTCGGGAGACGGTCATGGTACCCACGCCCGCTAGCCGAGCCACATCACTCATGGTGGGCTTGCGCTGCGTCACCGGCGCCGCAGCGCGCTGCCGGGTTTTGCTGACAGGTTGGCCAGAGGGAGGTTTTGCCAATTCGATCACTCCAGGAACAGCTTGCTTTCTTGCGCCCTGGCCGGATTCTTGAGGGTAGGAATCGATAGGTCCTGCAGCTCTTTGGACAGGCTGCGATTTTGTCTCATGGACCGAACAACTTCAGGAACAGCACGGTTCGCCGCGGTAGCGGCCAAAGGAGGAATATAGCAGTCTGAATGTGCAGGAAGCAATGAAAATAGGGGGCTTGCGACTCGATTCTCGAGGTGGGCTCAATTCCCCGGAGCTATTCTTCTCCGCTTCGGTTGCGCTTTGTTCCTTTGGGTTTCTCGGACGGCGGACAAGTCGACTCGCGAATGACCAATTCCGGCATGATAGGGAGCATTTGCGGGCCCGCAGCTTGGCCGCGAACGCGTTGCAAAAGGATGCGCGCGGCAATGGTCCCCATCTGATGAAGCGGCTGGCGAATTGTTGTAATACTGGGATTATAGAAAGCGGCGCTCTGGATGTCGTCGAATCCGACAACTGAGATGTCTTCAGGAACGCGGAGCCCACGGTCGCGAAAGGCACGAATGGCGCCGATGGCGGCGATATCGTCGTAACAAACGATGGCCGTGAAATGCACTTTTCGATTGAGCAATTCGCAAGCGGGCTCGAACCCCAGTTCGGGCGTGGAAACCATCAGCTTAAGTTGCACGGTCAACTCCGGCCGCACTGCGATGCCAAGTTCATGGGCCACGACTTTCAGGCAATCCCAACGGTCCTCGGCATCGGAACTGTGACTGCCGCCGCGCATGAAAGCGATTCTGCGGTGTCCCAGCATATGAAGGTGCCTCAAGGTGAGCTCCGCTGCGCGCCGCTGGTCGAGCAATACGTTGGTGATTCCCGGAATCTGGCGATGACCGGCAATGGCAACCGCCGGAATCTTGAAGCGGTGTTGCGCCACGGTGTCGATCAGGATGAATCCTTCCACCGAGCGCTCCATGAGCATGCGCGGATATTCCTCAATCAAGTAAGGACTGCGGCGGTGACTTGCCGTCAGGTAAAAGTAGCCTTCCTCGATGAGAGATTCTTCCACGCCGGTGAGCACCTGTGCTGTATAGCTGTCGCTCAACTCCGGAACTAACACGCCGATGGAAAAGGTCTGTCTCGTGCGCAGAGAGCGCGCGTAAAAGCTGGGACGGTAGTCGAACTTTGCGGCTGCCGCCTTGACTCGTTCCCGCGTTTCCTGTGGAATCGCACGGACACCGGGTGCTTCATTGAGCACGAGCGAGATGGTGGCCGGCGACAGATCGAGGTACTCGCCAAGGATACGAAGACTGACCGGCTGTCCTGGCTCCGGCTCGCGTTTGGGTTTCGCTTTTTTCCCCACTTTCTCCTCTTGTAACATGCGCGCTACCGTCTTAGGGAGACGAGCGCGCGGGAGCCGCAACTTCCGCGGCCTCGGCCTCGCGCCGCTCCAGATTGTCGTACCAGGTGAACTTGAGAATTGCCGACGTGGCTAGAACTATAGCCAGGGTGATGGCGGCGCGCCGGAGCTCCCCGATCACGATATACATGGGAAGCACGACCAATGCGACCTGCCAGACGATCCCGACGGCGATGTTGAACATGTCGCGCATGAAATCTTTGTTGCGCTTGAAGCCAGGATCCTCGGCAAGAACTTTTCGGTAGACGGGGCCCCAGAAACCCCACGGCCGCACCCGCCGGTAGAAGTCTTTGAGGACTTTGTCGTCCTCCGGCTTGGTAAGCAGGGCGCCAGCAAAGCATCCGATGAGCGAAAGAACGAGAACCAGAGGGAAGGTAACCGCGACTTCGAGATTGAAGGGAACCCTCTCGAGAAGGCGAGCGACCGCAGGAATCTTCCCCATCGCTGCCGGCATCAGCAGCACTGAAGAGGCGATGCCGGTGGCCATGCCCCAGAAATATCCGTAGCCATTGAAACGCCACCAATACCACTTCAAGACGTTGGAGCCGATGTAGCCTCCCCACAGGCCGGAAACGATCCACACCACCACGGTGTTGACAGAAGTTACTTTCCACCCGATGAGAACGCCGATGACAACGACAGCGAACGAGGCGAGATAGCTCAAGCGGACATAGGTGCGCGGCGATGCGTCAGGACGGATGTAGCGCTTGTAGATGTCGTTGACAAAGTAGGGCGGCGCGGCATTCACAGTGGCCGCAAAGTTCGCCATGAAGGCGGCGAGCAGGCCGGAGATCAAGAATCCCAGCAAACCTACGGGCACGAAGCGCGCCAGGGCATACGGCAACACCATCTCGAAATCCATGTTGGTGCCCATGGCGCGAATATTGTCGCTGAAGAAGACGAGAGCCAGAATGGCGAGGCCGGCAGTGAGAAAGTAGCGTGGAAAGGTGAGCACGATGTTGACCCACGCGCTCATCATCGAAGCTTCGCGCGGATTCTTGGAAGAAAGCACGCGCTGCATGTCGTAGTTCGGCGCCGGGCCCGCGGCGGAGATCAGCACGCCCTTGAAAAGGAGCATCATAACGAAGAAACCAAAGAGCCCGTAGCCGTCCTGCGCGATCCGGGCATTTGCCGCCGGGATCAGCGCAGACCAGTCGAGATTCAAGTGCCAGCCAAAAAACACATTATCCCAGCCGGCCGGCACCACTTTGTGCAGCATCTCCGGCGCCACGCGGCGCATAGCGATGATGCCTACGGCGAAGGATGCGATGGAAAGCACGCAGAACTGGACAACCTCCGTTATCACTACGCTGATCATGCCGCCCTTGATCACGTAGAGGGATGTGATGACGATTAGGATCAGCGCGTACTGGTTCGGCGACAAGTGCCAGGGAAGAAATGTAGCCGCGAATTTGCCGATGCCCTTGAAGCCGTAACTGAAGAAGCCGATGATGCTGATGAATGCGTAAAGGACCACAATCAGGTGCGACAATTGCGCGCCGCGGCCGGTACCGAAGCGTGTTTTGATCCACTCCGCTCCGGTCATGACCCGCGAGCGCCGGAGCCACGCCGACAAATAAACCATGAGAAAGACCTGGTTGAAGGTTGGCCAGAGCCATGGGATCCAAACGCTTTTCAGTCCATAAACGAACATCCAGTACACCAGGAGCATGGTGCCGCTGATGTCGAACATGCCCGAAGCGTTGGAAAGGCCCAGTACATACCACGGCATTTTGTTGCCGCCCAGAAAATATGCGGTCATGTCGCGTGAGCCGTGGTGGGATACCCAATAGCCTACGAACACAGTGCCCAGCAGGTACACCAAAATGATTGCTATATCCAATGGTTGAAGATTCATCGAGTCCCCCGAATTCACTTTCCGATCGAACTCTCCCGGTCTCCAGTCGCATTTTGGCGATCGCGGCTCGCGGAGCGCTGGTTTGAAAATCTCTTCATGCAATTGCCCGGCCAACAAGAAGACAAGCGTTGCCTGCCAATTGATGGCGATCTCATTGCTGGCGTATGAGGACGTCTGGTCGGCATGGTACTTCTCCGGCGGCAAGCCCATTGGCAAGGCAGAAAACGGCGGAGACGAGTGTTACGCGTGTCTCGGTTCGATGAAAGCGCCATATCGCTCATCCGCTTCACTCGCCAGGTTCGGTTGGAAAGACGGATCAGTCTCTCACATCTCGAAGCACTGCGGCAACGACTTCCTTGGCCCCCGCCAAGCATGAGCGGGGAAGACTCTTGTTCCGTTTGCGTCGATTCGGCTATAATCACGCTTCGCCGTCAAGCGTATCAGATCGGGCTCTGCAAAATCGTTTCAGCACAAAAAGAGAGAATTGCTGAAAACGTTTGCAACTTTGCCCGATTCCCGAGGCCGGAGAGGAACTGAAGATGAAGTTTGGGTATTTCGACGATCAAAACCGCGAGTATGTAATCACGCGGCCAGATACCCCGCTGCCTTGGATCAACTATCTCGGTTGCCAGGAGTACTTCGGAATTATCTCGAATACCGCAGGCGGATATTCGTTCTATCGCGACGCGCGACTGCGGCGATTGACCCGTTACAGGTATAACAACGCGCCATGGGATTGCGGTGGCCGCTACATTTATCTGCGTGACAATGAGTCGGGCAGTTTCTGGTCGCCGAGCTGGCAGCCGACACGGCACGCCGCCGAGGACTATTCCTGCCGTCATGGCATGGGCTACACGACGATCGGCTCCAAATTCGCCGGTATTGAAGCGTATACGCGCTACTTCGTCCCGCTCGACGAAAACCTCGAGATCTGGCAGCTCACAGTCAGCAATCGGCGCGCAACGCCGGCGCGGATCTCCGTCTTCGCCAGCGTCGAGTTCTGCCTGTGGGACGCGCAGGACGACGCTACGAACTTCCAGAGGAACTACAACATCGGCGAAGTGGAGGTGAATGAAGGTGTCCTCTATCACAAGACGGAGTACCGTGAGCGCCGCAATCACTTCGCTTTCTTTGCCTGCTCGGAGCCAACAGCCGGCTTCGACACCGCGCGCGATGCTTTTCTCGGCCCCTACCGCGGCTGGGACAATCCTGCGGCGGTGGCATCGGGCCAATTGTCTAACTCCATCGCGCATGGCTGGGCCCCGATCGGCGCTCATCAGGTGAATCTCGTCCTGGCCGCCGGAGAAACACGGCAAATTATCTTTGTTCTTGGCTACCAGGAGAACCCGGTCGACAGGAAGTTCGATCCTCCCGATTCGCAGACGATCAACAAGAAAACGGCTGAGCCCGTGATCGCGAAGTATCTCGGTGCCAAAGAAGCGGATGCAGCCTTCGGCCGCCTGCATGAGCACTGGGACAGACTCCTGGGCATCTTCCAGGTGGACACGCCGGACCTCCATACCAACCGCATGGTGAACATCTGGAATGCGTACCAGTGCATGGCGACATTCAATATGTCGCGCTCGGCCTCGTCATTCGAGTCGGGCATCGGCCGCGGACTGGGTTTTCGCGACTCGAACCAGGACCTGCTGGGTTTTGTTCACATGGTGCCCGCGCGAGCTCGGGAGCGCATCCTTGACCTGGCCTCAACGCAACTCGACACCGGAGGCGCTTATCACCAATACCAGCCGCTTACCAAGCGTGGCAACAACGACATCGGAAGCGGATTCAATGACGATCCGCATTGGCTCATCCTCGGTGTCGCGGCCTATCTCAAGGAGACAGGTGACTGGAGCATCCTCAACGAGTTGGTGCCGTACGACAACAAACCCGGCACGGAGGAGCCGCTCTACGCGCATATGGGTCGCAGCTTCGGCTACACCTTGGAGCGCCTCGGACCTCACGGGCTGCCGCTGATCGGCCGCGCGGACTGGAACGACTGCCTGAACCTGAACTGCTTTTCCGACACGCCCGGCAATTCATTCCAGACCACGACCAACCGGGACGGCATGGTGGCTGAGTCAGTGTTCATCGCCGGGCTCTTCGTGCGCGCTTCGCGCGAGCTTGCTGCGATCGCCTGCCACCAAGGCCACCCGGACGATGCGAAGCGTTTTTTGGCAGCGGCCGAGAAGATGGAGCAGACAGTCAAGGAACACGGATGGGACGGTGAGTGGTTCCTGCGCGCCTACGACAGCTTCGGCGAGAAGATCGGATCAAAAGAGCGCGACGAAGGCAAAATCTTCATTGAATCAAATGGCTTTTGCGTGCTGGCTGGCATCGGGCTCGACGACGGCAGGGCCGCCAAGGCTCTGGCTTCCGTGCGCGAGCGCCTGGCCACAAAGCATGGGCTCGTTGTGCATCAGCCGGCCTACACTCGCTATTATCTGCACCTCGGTGAGATTTCTTCGTACCCGCCGGGCTACAAGGAAAACGCGGGCGTGTTCTGCCACGTGAATCCCTGGGTGATGATTGCCGAAACGCGGTTGGGCCACGGCGATGAAGCGCACGACTACTACCTGCGCATCAATCCTTCGGCGCGCGAAGAGATTAGCGAAGTGCATCGCTGCGAGCCTTATGTCTACGCGCAGATGATCGCCGGCAAGGATGCGCCGACATTCGGCGAGGCCAAGAACTCCTGGCTCACAGGAACCGCGGCATGGAACTATTACGCCATTACGCAGTGGATCCTCGGCGTGCGCCCGACGTACGGCGGCCTGGAGATTGCCCCGGTGATTCCGGCCGGCTGGCAGGGCTTTACCGCAACGCGCATCTTTCGTGGAGTGAAGTATAAGATCGCCATCGAGCGCGCGGGCCCTGGGAACAACGTCGCGCTGACCGTCAACGGATCGCCGATCGAGGGAAACATCGTGCGCCCTCCCACAGATGGCAGCAATGAAATCTCGATCTCGGCGGTCCTGAGCTAGCTCTGCTGAAGCATTTTTCCGTGCACCAAGGAGCCGTTTTGTATTCCGCCAACGAAAAACGCTACGACACGATGCAGTACCGCCGATGCGGTCTCAGCGGAGTTCGGCTGCCTGCGATCTCTCTCGGACTGTGGCACAACTTTGGCGGTGTAGATGACTTCGAGAACTCGCGCGCCATGGTGCGCCGCGCATTCGACCTGGGCATCACCCACTTCGACCTCGCCAACAATTACGGCCCTCCGCCAGGCAGCGCCGAGAGCAACTTCGGCGAGATTCTGCGTCTCGACTTCAAACCTTATCGCGACGAGCTGATCATCAGTTCCAAGGCCGGTTACGAAATGTGGCCCGGCCCATACGGCAACTGGGGATCGCGAAAGTACCTGCTAGCGAGTCTCGACCAGAGCCTGAAACGCATGGGCCTGGAGTACGTCGACATCTTCTACTCGCATCGTCCCGATCCGGAGACGCCCGTGGAAGAGACGATGTCGGCGCTCGATCAGGCGGTACGTTCCGGCAAAGCTCTTTATGCCGGCATCTCCAACTACAACCCGGCGCAAACGGCCACGGCGGTCAGGATTCTGCGCGAGCTCGGCACGCCGTGCCTGATTCATCAGCCCAAATATTCGATGTTCGTGCGGACTCCAGAGCACGGGCTTCTCGATGTGCTGGTCAATGAAGGCGTGGGCGCAATCGCCTTCTGTCCACTGGCGCAGGGCATGCTCACCGATCGCTATCTCAAGGGCATTCCCACGGATGCCCGAGCCGCAAAACCGCATGGTTTCCTCAAGAGGAAAGACGTTGATGAGGATCACCTCGCCAAAGTGCGAGCGTTGGACGACCTTGCGCGCGAACGAGGGCAAACGCTGGCGCAGATGGCTCTTGCGTGGGTGCTGCGGGATAGTCGCATGACGTCAGCGCTGATTGGCGCCAGCCGCGTGGAGCAGATCGAGCAGAACGTAGCCGCCTTGGCAGATTTGGCCTTCCCGGACAAGGATCTGGCACGTATTGACGCGATTCTGACTGACGGAGAGTAAGTGGGCTGCGAGGCCCACAATAGCCGCCAAACAAGGCTCTGGGTTTGGCCAAGCCGCATGCTCGTCGCACATCTGACACTTTAGTAATGCTTAGACATGGTTATCTAAGTTCCATATTCGACCCATAAATGGTTACCATCGTCCCATGGTGACTTGTTTTGCGGGCAGCCATAGATCGACGCTCGCGTGAAGGGTTCTCCCCGAAATCGTCCCACATTTATTCGTTATGGGCGGAAGAAACCTGCGAGTTCGCCTCGCGGACAAGATGTCGATTTGAGATTTCAGATGAGTAGGAGCCGGCACCTCAAGGAGCAACTCATACTGTGAGTTCAGCAGGCGTATCACCAAATTTCGAGACCAAACACGCCGAAATGATTGGCGCCACCCTCTTGTCGGTTGCCTTGATTGGCCCAGACGCTCAGAGACGTTCGGTGATGGCCAGGGCTCTCGCCGAAACTGGCCGGGCCAACGTCCGCGAATTCGACTCCTACCCGCCGGAACGTGAACACCTGCATGGATTGTTGGCGTCCTTCGAGGTTGTCATCCTTGATCTGGACAGTGATGCGGATGTCGCTCTGGATTTAGTGGAAAGAGCGAGCGCCAATGAGGCGGCGACGATCATGGTCTATTCAGAGAAGACAGATCCGAAACTCGCGATCCGCTCCATGCGCGCGGGTGCTCGTGAGTACCTGTTTCTACCGCTCGACCAAGGCGCTGTGGCGGAGGCTCTCGATCGCACAGAAACTGTCCTTCGCGAGAAGACTCCAACGGCTGCCAGGACTCTAGGAGGGTTGCATGTTTTTGTCGGGTCCAAAGGAGGATCCGGGGTTACGACAGTCGCCTGCAACGTTGCCATCGCCTTGGCGCAGAGATCCGGTCAAAGCATCCTGCTCGTCGACCTCGCTGTCCCCATCGGAGATGCGGCCCTGTGCCTGGGGATCACTGCGGGCTACTCGACGGAGGACGCCCTGAAAAGTATCGACCGGCTGGATGCGAGTTTTCTTCGAAATCTACTGGTCAAGCATCGGTCTGGAGTGTTCGTGCTGGCGGCTCCCACCAAAGTTCCCGACGTCGAGGTTTCTAAAGGCGCCATTGAAAAGCTGATCGCGATCGCGCGGCGCGAATTCGATCATGTGATCGTAGATGTGGGATCGAGGATTGATGTGGCGGCCAAAGTTCTCTTCGAAGAAGCCTCAATGATCTATCTCGTCACCCAAACCGGCATCTCCGAACTTCGAAATTCGAATCGCTTAGTCTCAAAGTTCTTCGCTGAAGGAAGACCAAACCTGGAAATCGTGGTCAATCGGTTTGAATCTCGCTTCCTGGAACCAGCGAATGAAGAGGTCATCGCTCAAGCTCTCGGCAGACCGGTGCGTTGGAAGATCCCCGATGATCAGGACGCTGCGCGGGCGTTACAGTACGGCGACTCCGGACTTCCTGAAACACGCATTTCGCGCATCAGCCGGGAGATGGCGAGTTCGATTTCAGGACGCCAGAGTCCACAAGGAAGGAAACGGGATTTTGACCATCCGGATCTGGGTAGAGACATTGCGCGGTTAGATTCTGGCAGGATTGAACCGCCGAGCGCTAAGGTTCTGCATTCGGGCGATGCGCGCACCACTTCGGCTATCACGTGGCCCGCGCCCGACCCGATTACTTACGGGAACAAACTCACATTCGCCCAGCTCAACGCGACCGCGTCGGTTGAGGGAACTTTGGTCTACACACCCGGCCCAGGCTATGTGTTGCCGGTCGGAACTCACTCGCTGTGGGTCACGTTCACTCCCGCGGACTCTAACGGCAACGCTTCGCAGCAGGCCTCGGTTTCAATTGTTGTGGCCAAAGCCAAACCGGTTCTCTCATGGCCAACTCCCGCCGGAATCATTTACGGCACCGCATTGGACGATGCTCAGCTGAATGCCTCCGTGTCGGTGCCTGGAAGATTGGAGTACTCTCCGGCGCCGGGCGAAGTGCTCCCTCCCGGAAAACATTCGCTTTCGGTAACCTTCACACCCGCCGACGGTGCAAACTACACAACGGCAAAGGCTAGCGTGTCGCTGGCCGTTGCCAAGGCAACGTGCGAGGTCCAATGGCCGGCGCCCGATCCTATTACATACGGATCAAAGCTCAGCAACTTGCAACTCTGTGCCATGGCTTCGGTTCCGGGAACGTTTGAGTACAAACCTGGCGTAGGGGCGGTGCTTGCGGCTGGAGAGCATAAGCTGTCGGTCGTTTTCACCCCGGCAGATACCGTGGGCTACTCTCCATCGCGGGCCGCCGCCTCAGTGACTGTGGCTAAAGCAACTCCCCGCATCATATGGCCAACGCCGGATCCAATTGCCTATGGCGTTTCCCTGAGCACAATTCAGCTGAATGCCAAGGCATCAGTACCAGGATCTTTTGTTTATGCACCTGCTGCGGGCGAGATGCTGAAGCCAGGAGTACATGAACTCTCAGTAACCTTCACCCCGACCGACACTTTGAACTACACAACGGTGAGCGCAGTCGTGTCGCAGCCTGTCACCGAGAAACTACCAACCATCATCACCTGGCCGGCCCCATCTGCAGTTCCTTACGGCACCGCGCTGGGTCCCGCTCAGTTGAATGCCACGGCCTCGGTTCCGGGAACATTTGTCTACACTCCTTCCGAGGGCCACGTACTTGCGCCAGGGAGATATACGCTCTCAGCATCGTTCACACCATCGGACACCGAAAAACACGGGACGGCGCAAGCCACGGTCGTAATTGAAGTGGAAGGCTCGCCTTACACTGCTTCATTGCCAACCATAGAGGATGAGCCTGAGTCCGCGCAGACCTTCACAACGACCAAGTTTGCCCCGGCAGATTCGGTACCGGCAGAAGCCACAATCGAACCCACTGCCGGCGAAACAATCCCGCGCGAAACGCGCACATACAAAGGCGCGGTCTACGAGAAAGGTGAGGACGGTCAATGGCATCTCCAGAAGAATTAGCTCCGTTACTACCTGAAACGCTTCCGGAGGACTTCACAGAATGGGATAGCGAAGGTTCTCCCGAGTCTAAGCCTGTTCCTTTGGGTGAATGGGAAGAATGGGAAGCCACTCATTCGTTCAGAGAAACTCCAAAGCCGCTTGGTCGATCCGTTAACCGCGATGAAACCAAGGCATCTTTGGGAGACAGGCCGCATGCTTCGAGTTCAGCTTCGTCCGCACCGGTCGTTGTCGAGCAACAAGTGGATTTTGGCTATGGGAACAGCGAAGCATCTCCTTCGACCAAACCTGTCAACTCTCGTGAAGAATGGGAGGCATGGATAGAGGCTCATTCCTTCGGCGAGACTCCAAAGGCATTTGGACAATCCTCCGAGCGCAGAGCAATCATGTCGCCCGTGGTGAACAGGCCACGTACTTCGGATTCAGGCTCGTCCGCATCGGTCCTGGTCAAGGAGCAAGAGTCGGCCAGCGAGCCGGAAGATCGATCGACCAGCGCCGCTTCGCACGGTCCTCAGGCTATCCGTATCGCGAATGAGGTTCCTGCGGTGCAGGGTCTGCCGAACGTTGCGACGTCCGATGGAAAGCTTAACTCAACCCAGCCCGCGGCGACATTGAAACGCGAAGCTGAGGAGGCTCTCTTCCAGTGGTATTCATCGAAGGACATCGAAGTTAAGGGAGAGCTGAAAACGGCGGAGCAGAAAACGGCAAAAAAGAAGTGGTTGACCGTTGCTGCCGTTGGCGCCAGCTCAATTCTTCTTCTGCTCATGATCCCGCTGTTCTATCACGGATCGAATTCCGTGGCGAAACCATCTGTTCAGCCAGTGCCGGAAGCGACCGATACTCAGCAGGAGGTGCAGGCGCCGGATCCGCCGGCGGTTGAACCGTTAACTCAGGACAAGCCGCTCGCAACGACCGAAAAGCAACCTGCAGTGAACGACCAGCCGGCCAGCCCGCAGGAGACAGCGAATTCGGCCCAGGCGCCGACGAAACTCCAGGCCAAGGTCATGGACGATCAGCTCACCGCGCCAACACTGATTCCGCAGGGCAATGAGAGGCAAGTCGCGGATAGCGCACCTCCCTCCGTGAGCCTTGGCGCAGCCGGTGCGGACGGTCTGGCCGGCAGCAGCGCGAATGCAAGATTCTTGAATGGACAAGCGCAACCAGCGGTCAAAGTTGTACCTTCCAAACCGATCGCCATTTCATCCGGCGTCGCGACCGGAATGTTGATTCTGAGGACGCCACCTGTTTATCCGTCCATCGCTAAAGCAGCCCGCGTGTCTGGCACTGTGGAGATGCATGCCATAATCTCCAAGACTGGAACGATCAAAGATCTGCAAGTTGTGAGCGGGCCGACCATGTTGCAGCAGGCCGCCGTCGATGCCGTGCGGAACTGGCGTTACAAACCGTACAGGCTCAACAACCAGCCGACCGAAGTTGAAACAACGATCAAGCTGATCTTCGCCCTTGAATGATGAAGTACCCAAGCCCGAAGGTTACTCGATCCCTGAATGCTCCCGCACGGGATTCCATAGAACGATTCACTCTAAATCCGCCGAGAAGGCCCCCATCGCACCGAAGCCGAGATCGCCGTCTATCTTCTCTTCTTTCTTCGCAATCCGGTGCAAATGTGAGTCGCAATCCGCTCGCGATCTTCGAAGAAGTTCGTTCTGCACCAACCCTGGTGATATTCACAGATTTACTTGACTTTTGCACTTGCATCCACAGATTCAGCGGACGTACTGTCACAACAACTGATGAGCCTGTAGGGCATCGGGAGTTGGTCGCCGGAACGGTTGGTGGAACGAAAAGCCGATGAGAGTCGGAAAATCGCCGCCGGCCCAGCCAGAGGGTGAAACCTGGGGCGAAAGCCCAAGAGGGATCGCTGGTTGCGCCAGAGATTACAAAAGCCGACGCAAGTCGGAAGTTGTCAAGCTGGCAGATCCGGAAGGTACGCGAACCGGTGGAAATTGAATACTCATCGACGGCTCAGCTGGCGATGCAAGGTTCGGTTGAAGCTAGGGGCGTACCAAAGGCCCAGCCGGAGGTAGAAGCGCTAGGCGCAAGCCGAGCGAATTGAGACCGGTGAAGCCGGAAGGTGGAACAGCCGATGCGAGTCGGAGGTTCGCCGCCGGTATGGCAAAAGGGGGCAACAGCCAGCGCGAGCTGGAGGCTGCAGCAGCAGACGGCGCAAGCTGGAAGCTGCAACAAAAGCCGGTGAAAGCCGGAGGTTGTTCGACCAGCCGAGCTAAAGGATCAGGATCCGATGTGAGTCGGCAGTTGATCGTCGGCCTTGCCGGTGGAGGGGTCGTTCGGCGCAAGCCGGATGGATCGCCATCGGTCGATCGGAAGCGCGCAACACCCGACGCGAGTCGGAGGTTAGCCACCGGTCGAGCTGAGCGAAACCACGCCGATCCGAGCCGGGGAAGTCGGCCGACGGTCGAGCCGGAGTGCGGGGCAGTAGGCGCAAGCCGAAAGTTCCGTGCCGGCGCAGCCAGAGGAAGGAGCGGCAGCGAAAGCTGCAGGTTCGCCGCTGGGGGAGCCGGAGGACGCGACAGCCGGTTGTACTATGCGATCATCAAGATTGAAACGCCAGAGGCTTCGGTCTCTGGCGTTTTCAATTTGGGCGCAGATTTTCCCGCTCACCTTGACTCGGCGGCCCTAAGAAAACTCCAGATCGATTCTTTGGCTTAACCGCGCACCAGCGGCAGCCCGGCGCGCTCCGCGATCAATTGCGCCACCCTCTTGGGCCGGTAGAAGGCATGGGATGTGAAGGTCACCGTGCTGGTGTCCGCGCCCAGAATGGTGAACTTGTGCGCATTCGGAATCCGCTTGTAGTGGACTGCGGCGATTCCATTCCACGGCATAAACACTTCTTCTGCGTCGTTGACGTTGTCGAGTTTGAAGTGCGCTCCATAGCTGTCGAGCAGAACCGAGGAATGCGCCATCAGGTTCCCCTGCCGCCACAGGAAGACCTGCGACATGGCCATCAACCAGGCTCCCAGCACCCACAACGCGCCTTGGGCAAACCTGTCGAGACTCATCGCGCTCAACGGGAAAACTGTCGTGAGGGCGACAAACAACATACTAAGCGAGATGATCAGCGAAGCGACGCTGCCCAGAAAGGTGAGAAAAATCAAAACACGGTTGTTGCGCAGCACCGTCGGGCACTCGCCGAGCAAATGAACTTGTCTGCTGACCCCCGTGCCCGGCGCCAGAATTTGTTCTTGCGCTTCGTACACAATCCCTCCTCCACGAAGACATCGTTGAGCCTACAGGGGAGGCAGGCTTGCTGATAATCCATCGTGCATCTCTTCACGTCGTCGTGGTCGGCGCCAGGCGCATCGCACTCGTAGCGCGCAGCCTGATCTTCCATCAAGATCGCAAACAGGGAAGTCCCTGGTGGAAGCACCGGCGAGGGGAGAACGACGGCAGGTATCCGAGATTACATCAACAATGAAGCCCTTGCAAGTATGCAAAGCATGAATTTCGCCGTTCTTTTTTGGCTGGTTCCATTCCTCCTTTCGCCGGTCTTTCGCCGCAGGTTTTTGCTGTCTCGTCTAAACTGTCTCAGGGCAAATATGAAGCTCGGTCTGGGGCTCTACCGGCACATGCTGAACGACGAATATTACGCATTCGCCGTGCAGGCCGGCTGCACCCATGTCATTGTTCATCTCGTTGACTACTTCCGTCAGGGCCAAGCCAATCCATCCAACAATCAACCGACCGGTGGCAAAGACAAACCTTGGGGCTTGGCCGGCGATCCTAACCGCTTGTGGACCGCCGCTGAGCTGATCGCGCTTCGCAAGCAGGTTGAGGCTGCTGGCCTCAAGCTCGAGGGCATCGAAAACTTCGACCCCGCTCACTGGTACGACATTCTTCTCGACGGCCCCAAACGCGCCCAGCACATGCAGAACGTGCATGCAATCATCCGCGCCGTGGGCGAAGCCGGCATTTCCACCTTGGGCTACAACTTTTCCATCGCCGGAGTTGCCGGCCGTTCCAGCGGGCCCTTTGCACGTGGCGGCGCGGAATCCGTTGGCATGAACGGCCCCGTCGACACCCCCATTCCGAACGGTGTTGTCTGGAACATGATCGTCGATCCCAATGCACCCCCGGGCACGCTGCCCACCATCACCCACGACGAACTATGGCGCCGTCTGCAGCGGTTCCTTGAGGAAGCTCTCCCCGTCGCCGAAAAAGCCGGTGTCCGTCTCGCCGCGCACCCGGACGATCCGCCCACCCCCACCATGCGCCGCCAGCCGCGACTCGTCTACCAGCAGGGCATGTACCAGCGCCTCATCGACATTTCTCCCAGCCCGTCGAACATGCTCGAGTTCTGCCTCGGCACGCTCGCCGAGATGACAGAAGGCGACATTTACGAGACCGTCGAGCGCTACAGCAGCCAGCGTCGCATCGCCTACGTCCACTTCCGCAACATCGCAGGCAAGGCTCCGCACTATCACGAAACTTTCATCGACGACGGCGAAGTCGATATGCTCCGCATCCTCTATCTCCTCGAGAAGAACGGCTTCGACGGCGTCGTCATTCCCGACCACGCCCCGCAGATGACCTGCTCCGCACCGTGGCACGCGGGAATGGCGCACACGCTTGGTTTTCTGGGCGCGGGCCTCATGGCCATCGCTCGTGGATTCAGGCCGGAGCCAATTACGCGCGATTCCAATTCTCGGCTTGTCGCCGATTCGCGCGCCTGATTGCGCGGTAGTGAGTTATTTTGGTTCTGATTCCCAGGGCGCGGTCGCCCCGGGCCCGCTAGAACTACGCTTGTTTTGCGTGTCGCGCCCTGGTTGCCGCAACGGCCTTTTCGAGGAGTGTCTCAAGCACCTTCGCGTCCACATCCGCGAGCTTCTTGATGTAGAGGCATCCTTTGCCGGTCGTGTACTTGCCGAGTTTGGCGAGCAATGCTTCAGCGCCCGCAAAGCCTATCGCGCCGTACAAAACGTTTGCCGCCTTGCGCGGCGAAAAGCCGACGATGGGCATATCGCCCTCGCGTCCGCTCTCGTGAGTATAGTGGTAGCTGCCGAAGCCGACGATCGAAGGCCCCCACATGCTGGGCTCGTTTCCGGTGACCTTCTGCATCAGCTTGGCCAGAGCCTTGGCGTCTGCGCGCCGGGCCTTGTCAGTGCAAGCATCGAGAAACGCTGGAACGCTGACGGTTGTGGGTTTCGTCTTATTCTCGGCCATGAATTTGCCCTTGGGATGATCATCCAGAGCTTACGGGACAAATTCTATCTCCGGTCCGTCCTCAACTCAAGAAGACCGGCCAACTGTCCACTAGCGATCGTGGCGTCGTGTGAGGCAGCCGTTGCGCAGGTTGCGCAACTAGGTAGAACTAAGATGAACCGATGCAGTGGGGCAATGATCTTTGAGCTTTTGCTGCAACATGGGCAGGTCGGTGATATGTCCGTCAGGAATCGGAATCCGCTGGGTGATTTGGGTTGAGGTAGCTCCGTTGAACGATTCGAAAACCAATATCAGTCGAGCCGGTTGATCCAAAGCGACGGTCGCCTTCAGCAGGTACCTGCCGGAGAGGATCCAGGGCATATATGCCCCGTTACAGAACATGCCCTCGTCACCGAACCATGTGTCCGGTGCCGCCGCGAGCAGCCGCCGATAGCGGCGGTCAAAATTGGTGCCTTTAAACCAGTACGCGACTACCACGAGCAGGACGAGAATGCCCGTCAAACCGCCCACGATGATTTCGTTCTCTCGCAGGCTTGCGCCAGTAAACAGAGCGCCCAACACGAAAAGCCCTACGCACAATAAAACAAACCCCGAAACGCCCTTCCAATTCCACGGGCCTTCCTGGGCTTTTTCCCAGTCGCGTTGACTTTCTGCCCATTGCGTCCATCTCTCCGGCGTGTATTGCCAGTGCGCCCATGGATTGGCGATAACCGCCGACATGCCGCGATCGTTTCGCCGCGCCATCATGAATGCGATCGACAGCATGGGGCCGCACAAGAGCAGCACAAATGCGCCAAGGCCTTCCGGAAGCCATTGCCACGAAGATGGAAGCACGAGCGATGCCACTGCGTTGATAAGCAGGAAGACTACGAGACTCCAAATCCACTGGTAGACCTTGTGCCGATTGAAGCTGACCAGCCTGGCAGACGGTGGGAGCGCGGTAACATGCGAGTCGGTGATGCGGACAATAAAGATACTGGATCCGCACGCCAGCGCTAGAAGGGCCACGAAGCCCGCAATTCCCTCTACAACCGGCGACCGGCTCAATGAGCCATTCACAATCACATATGCCGTGCCAGCAACAACCGCAACGATCAGCAGAAAACCGCCGCCGAGCTTCAATGTGGTCTCGACGGAATAGAGCGGGCTCTTCCGCCAGCCGGCGAAAGCGCCGGCGATGGTGAGAACGCAAAAAATCAGCAGAGCTATTTGCACGTGCGCCTGACGTTCATCTCTAGATTCGATTGCATCTCTTTTTCAGCGGGCGGTGTGATTTGAAGTGCAGCCACTTATCGGTCTCCAACGGTATTCTCACCGGGTTTCGGCGAAGGGTTCGTTGAAGTATAGTGCAGCGAAGACAAGCTTGTGCCCTATTCTGCAAATCTGATCAGATCCCATGTATTCCGAGCCATCCGCTAGCTGCGTTGGCTTTGCCCGCTTCGCTCGCGGATAATAAACAGATGTAGAATTACGGCTTGGCGAATGCCGGAAGGGAATTCGTTCACCTGATACTCGATCGATTCAGCCTCAAAGGAAAATCCGCCCTCGTCACTGGCTCATCTCGCGGATTGGGTGCCGCTATCGCAGTCGCTTTCGCCGAGGCGGGCGCGAATGTCGCGGTGCACGGATCCAGCGCTGTTCCCACGGCCGCGCAGCAAAAGCTGATCGCTCTCGGCGTCGAGTCCATTGCCCTCGCCGGCGACGTCGGCGAGGCGGATGTCTGCGCGCGTCTTGTGGAGGAAACCGTCCGGCAACTCGGGACGATCGATATCTTGGTCAACAACGCCGGCATCATTCGCCGATCGCCCGCCACCCAGCACTCCGAAGAAGATTGGAAGGCGGTCATCGACGTCAATCTCACTAGCGTTTTTCGCCTAACCCAGCACGCCGGCCGCCACATGCTCCCGCGCGGCGCGGGCAAGATCATCAACGTCGCTTCGCTGCTCACCTTCCAGGGTGGAATTCTGGTGCCTTCCTACGCGGCGGCAAAGGGCGGCGTTGGCCAGCTCACCAAGGCCTTCGCCAACGAGTGGGCTTCGAAGGGCATCAACGTCAACGCCATCGCCCCCGGCTACATGGACACTGACAATACCGAGGCGCTGCGCAATAACCCTGAGCGCGCCCGGCAGATTCTCGAGCGCATTCCCGCCTGCCGCTGGGGCAAGCCTGAAGACCTGGCCGGCGCTGCCGTCTTTCTTGCCTCGGAGGCCAGCAACTACGTCCACGGCCACATTCTCGTAGTGGACGGAGGCTGGCTCAACCGGTGATCCTATCCTTTACGGCTCCCCGCTCATGCGGCCGCCGGGCTTGAGGCAAAATCGATGAGCGAATCCAGAGTCATTTGCACGACCACCAACGCCACAAGGGTCACTACCCCCGAGCCGGGCATGATCCGCCAGGTCCTCGCCTACAACCCGCACCTCATGCTTGTGCGCCACACACTTGAGAAGAGTTGGAAGGGCGTGCGCCATAGCCACCCGCATCATCAAATGGTTTATGTTGTGCGCGGACACATCCTTTTTCAGGCTGAAGGCAAGAGCTGGGAAATGCGCGCCGGCGACAGCATCGTCGTCGATGGCGGCGTCGAGCACGAGGCCTCAGCCATTGAAGCTTCCGAGGTTCTGGACATTTTCACGCCTTACCGACAGGAATATGCCTAGCCTGCGGCTGCTTTCCCTTTGTTACCTGGTCCGCCCCCATCGGGCTTTGGAGGTTTTCTTGAGATTGACCATGAAATTCCGCTGGCTCTTGTCCCTCGTCGTTGCGGCTGCCTGCGCGGCAACTTTGATCGCTCAGCCGCCTCCGCCGGCTTCCAGCATTACGGGCATCGCGCACATCGCATTCCGCGTCAGCGACCTCGATCGAGAAATCGCCTTCCTCGGCAAGCTCGGCTATCTGGAATCCTTCGCCATGACCAACGCCGGCAAAACCACGGAGGCATTTATCAAGGTCAACGATCGCCAGTTCATCGAACTCTATCCCCAAACCGATCCCTCACAGCCCCTCGGCTGGATGCATGTTTGCTACGAGGCTGGCGACCTGAATGTGCTGCAGCACTACTACGCCACAGAAGGCCTCAATCCCTCGCCGGTCCGCAAGGCCGCGGCAGGCAATCTCATCTCCTCCTTCAACGATCCCGAGGGCCGCGTCACCGAGTTCACCCAGTACATGCCCGGTTCGCGCCACACTCTCGACATAGGCCAACACCTCGGGCCCGGCCGCATCTCCACTGAGCTGATGGGAATCGATTTGCCCGTAAGAGAAGGCGCCGCGATGAAAGAGTTCTATACCGACCTCGGGTTCGAAGCTGAAGATACCAACGGCAACGTGCGCCTCACCACCCCCGGTGCGCCCGATCTGCACATGGAATTCCGACCCGCAGGGCTTGGCTCCCAACCGGAGTTCCTCTTCCCAGTCGCCGACGCGAAGCGCGCTTACGAAGCGCTGGAGTACGCAGGCGTCAACGCGCAGCGCAGCGGAGGCCTTGTCTTCGTCAAGGATCCTGACGGCAATCTGTTTGTCTTTCTTTCAACCGGTCGTTGACAAACAGAAGGAGAGCATTCTTTTCCTGAAAGCAAAAGAGCCAACAGGGTTCGGCCTTGCGCTCAGTGGATGGTCTTCGACTTCCGTTGCATGTAATCCATCATCACGTACTGCCCCAGCGTGGCTGGCGTGGTGAAGTACGCCTTGCCCCGGCACATCTCCGAGACTTTGTGCACAAACTGCACCAGCCCGTAGTCCTGCGCCAGCATGAACGTATTGATCATCACGTTTGACCGTTTGCAGCGTGCCACTTCTTCCAAAGTCTCGCTCACCACCAGCGGGTCCAATCCGTAGGCATTCTTGTAAATTCTTCCATCGGGAAGCGTGAGTGCAGAGGGCTTCCCATCCGTGATCATCACAATCTGCTTCATGTCTTTGCGCTGCCGCGAAAGCACGCGTTGGGCCACACGCAAGCCTTCGCGCGTGTTCGTGTGCCACGGACCCACCTTCACCCGCGCCAGATGCGACACCGGCAACTCCTCCGCTGAATCGTGAAACAGCACCAGCGACAGCGAATCGCCCGGATACTGCGTGCGGATCAAATGGGAAAGCGCCATGGCCACACGCTTAGCCGGAGTAAACCGGTCTTCGCCGTACAGAATCATCGAGTGCGAGCAATCCAGCATCACTACCGTCGCGCATGAGCTCTGGTAGTCGCACTGGTGCACTTGCAAATCTCCGTATTCCAGATTCAGCGGCAGCTCCAGCCCATCGCGCGCAATCGCCGAGCTCAGCGTTGCCGTCGCGTCCAGGTTCAGCGTATCGCCGAATTCGTAGCGCCGCGATCCGCCGCTCGTCTCGATCCCCGTTGCCCAGTCCCGCGTGTCGTGCCGTCCATAGCTCGACTTGCCTAGCGACCCCATCAAATCGCGCAGCGTCTTGAAGCCTAGAAAGTCCAGGCTCTTGTCGGTCACCTCGAAGCGGACGTTGTCGCGATCTCGCCCCTCCGCATTTCCCACCCGTCCGTTCGTCTCGTCAATGCGTGTTGGGCCATTTTGCGGCATTGCCGAGATGTAATTCTCCTGCTCCATCCGTTCCATCAACTTTTCGGCCAACTCGTCCAGCCTGCCCTCGGCCATCATCCGGTCCAGCAGCTCACGTGTCTCGCCGTCGAAGAAGTCACTGGTCTCGAGCACCCGCCGCAGCGCCTCGCGCAGATCGTCCATCGTGTGGTCCAGATCCTGAAAGCCCGTGAACGTGTCGTAGTAGCCGGAATCGAGCAGGTAATCAGACAGCGCATCGAGCAGGCCCTCGAGATCCATCTCCGAGGCCAGATCGCCGGTGTACTTCGTATATCGAATCCTCTTCATCGCTCGCGAGTCCCTAAGTCCCTGGTTCCTACGTCCCTGCTTTAGTTCAGCCCCCCGCCCTTGCGTGAGCGCCGCGCGCGCTGCCAGTCTTCGTACTCCATATCCAGATCCTTGCGCTCCGGGGTTGACTCCTCGCGTTCGCGCAGCCGCACGCTTTTCTCCGCGGCAAATCCATGCTGCTCGTTGCGGCTCAGCTTGTGATGCGCCACCAGGCCCTCCAGCAGAAACTCCGCGGCGGCCACCACCTTCGGCGCGGCGTCGCCGGACTTCACGCCCAGCGGCGGCAACTTGTCGATCAGTCCGTGAATCCCTTTCAGCTCCTTGAGCGCCGCGGCCGCCGATTGATCCTCGTCCAGCTTCACCGTTCCGCCCAGATTGAACCACTGCTCGATCTGTTCGGTGTCCACGCCTTCAAAGTGGCGGTCGTAAACCTTGCCCACTGCCATTCGAATCAGCTCGCGCACCACTGTGTCCGCGCCGCGCATCTCGCCTTCGTACTCCAGCTCCAGTTTGCCTGTGATTCCCGGCATCGCCGCATAGAGGTCGCTCACCCGCGGCAGCACCGGCACGTCGCCGGTCGCGAGCGCCCTCCGCTCCGCGTTTGAAATCACAAGTTCCAGCGTCGAAATCGGCAGCCGCTGGCTCACTCCGCTGCGCTTGTCCACCTTCTTGTCCTCGCGCGCGCTGAACGCCACTTGCTCCACCACTTCGCGCAGGTACTGCGGAATCTCGATTGCCCCGTCGCCGCGCGCCGCCCACGCCTCCTGCGCTGTGATCGCGACGCCTTCTTCCAGCGTCTCCGGGTAATGCGTCCTGATCTCCGAGCCAATCCGGTCCTTCAGCGGCGTGATGATCTTGCCGCGTGCCGTGTAGTCTTCGGGGTTGGCGCTGAACACCAGCGCCACGTCCAGCGCCAGGCGCACCGGATAGCCCTTAATCTGAACGTCGCCTTCCTGCATGATGTTGAACAGCGCCACCTGAATCTTTCCCGCCAGGTCGGGCAACTCGTTGATCGCGAATAGTCCGCGATTCGCCCGTGGCAGCAGGCCGTAATGCATGGTCAACTCGCTCGACAGGTTTTCGCCTCCGCGCGCTGCCTTGATTGGATCCAGGTCGCCAATCAAATCCGCCACCGTCACGTCCGGTGTCGCGAGTTTTTCCACATAACGTTCCTCGCGTTTGATCCACGCAATCGGCGTCGCGTCCCCTCGCTCCGCGATCAGTTCGCGGCATCGCCGGCAAAGCGGCTGGTAGGGGTTGTCGCGAATCTCGCAGCCCGCTACGTAGGCCATCCGCTCGTCCAGCAGCGCCGTCAGCGCGCGCAGGATGCGGCTCTTCGCCTGCCCGCGCAGCCCCAGCAAAATAAAGTTCTGCTTTGACAGCACCGCGTTCACAATCTGCGGGATTACCGTGTCTTCGTAGCCGACGATTCCCGGGAACACCGTCTCCCTCGCCTTCAGCCGCGCCATCAGGTTCTGGCGCATCTCATCCTTCACGTTGCGCGCCTTGATTTGCACTTCTGAGAATTGCTTGCTGTCGCGCAGTTCGCCGAGGGTCTGGGGAAGAGTAGTTGCAGGCATTCTTGGCCTCCTGTCCGGTTCTATCTGGGGAAGTACCGGCTGTAGTGATTAGGACGTTCGCTGCAGGGAAACGGCGTTGCCCAGCAGACAGAGAACGGGTTGACTGCAAGGCTTTGCCGCACGATGGGCCGGCTCTTGTGAGGAAATTTAAGGTCGAAAGCTGCTTGGGATCAGCATGAAAAAGGGGAAGACTCCTCGATCATTTTGTTAGACGCACAAAGGCGGCCTGCAGGCAGTATGCACCCGTTTTCCGGATTCGCAAAGTCCGGCCCGCGAAGCCGGCTCGCACCCCGATCCCGTGCGGCGATTCAGGCGAGCAGAGGAGGGAACACCATCTGCCGGTTTCAGTTACGCGCCGCGTGTGCCACTGCCGCCTTTTCATCGGCCAGCAGTTGCGCCAGCACTTTTTCCGGGCACAGATGGTGCGCCTCGCGCTGCTCCAACTCTTTTTCCGTTTCCACGCATGAGGCAATGGTCAGAAAGCAATCAAGGCAGCGCGAATTGTAGCTGCCATTTTCGTTTTGTGTGCGGCTGTACATGGCGATCTGAGGAAATACCCTACGATCCTAGCCGCGATTTGTTTCTTCAGGTCGTGACTCGCATCACCTACGCATGTTTATCCGCGCAAGGCCGCCTGTTCCGATCTCGTTTGCGATCAGTACGCCGGCGTCCCGACCTTTTCCCACTGGTTCGGATTCCGCCTGAGATGCCAACAGGGATCCTGCCCGCCTTGCGGAAACAGCGCGACGGCGCAGGGCACGTTCGCTGTTCCCAGGTAGTCGTATTCGGTTGCCTGTCCCTTGAGCGGAACCGACATGAACTGGCTCACGGCCACCGTTGAATGAGGCGAGCCGCGCAGCTTGTAAACCGTCCAATCGACCGCAAACGCCACCAGCGATAGGACTGCAATCGCCACGACCACTCGCAGAACCCACCGCCCCAGCCAGCGCATCATCTTTCCACTTTCTTCAGCGTCAGCTCGCAGAGCCAAGCTGCCGGGATTCCGCTTTCAGCGCGACGCCGGTCAGTCTCAACCGTCGCGCCTCGTTCAGAATATACGCCAGCTCAGCGGCGGCCTGCGGGTAGCTCAATCCCTCGGGCCGGATATTCGAAATGCAATTGCGTTCCGCGTCGGTCCGCCCCGGCCGTGGATTCCACGTAATGTACGCGCCCAGCGAATCCGGCGAGCTGAGTCCCGGGCGCTCGCCGATCAACACCACGGCGATCTCGGCGCCCAGGGCGGCGCCAATCTCGTCGCTGACAGCCACGCGGCCTTGCTCGACGACGCAAATCGGCGCCAGCTTCCAGCCCTCGACTCGCGAATCTTGCAAGCGCGGCAGCAGTTCTGCCACGAGCGGCGCCGCGTGACGTTCCACCGCAAGCGCGGAAAGCCCGTCCGCCACGACCAGCGCCACGTCGCATCCGTCCTTCCGTGCCGCCAACTGCAGCGCCTTCTGGCTCGGCTCGTCTAGTCTGCGCCCCAGGTCAGGCCGCTGCAAATAGGTTCTCCGGTCTGCCGCAGCCGAGTGCAATCGGACCGCTTCGACGCCCGCCAGTTTGCTTAGAGCCGCCGCCAATGCCGTGCTCTCGAGCCGCGCGTGCACGGCGTCGCGCGCCTGCGCATGGCAACGCTGAAAATCCAGCAGATCGCGTGTCTCCAGGCTCACGCCTGTCCGCCCCAACGCCACGCGCGCCGGTGTCAGCGCTCGCAGCCGTGCCGCCACTTCGCCTGCCAGCTCCGGTGTGCGGCGCTCAAGGTTGCTCATGATGTCAGCAGCCTTTCCGGGTGGCGCGCCTCAGCCGTTAGTCGCGCGAAGTTCTCACCCGCGAGCCACGCCTCAAACTCCGGTGCAGCCTTGAGTCCCATCACCCGCCGCAGGTAAAGTGCGTCGTGAAAGCTGGTGCTCTGGTAGTGCAGCATGACGTCATCGGCGCCGGGCACGCCCATGATGTAGTTGACTCCCGCTGCGCCCAGCAGCGTCAGCAGCGTATCCATGTCGTCCTGGTCGGCCTCGGCGTGATTCGTGTAGCACACATCGCAACCCATCGGCAGCCCCAGCAACTTGCCGCAGAAATGGTCTTCCAGCCCCGCGCGAACAATCTGCTTGCCGTCATACAAATACTCCGGTCCGATAAATCCCACCACCGTATTGACAAGCATTGGCTTGAATCGCCGCGCTACGCCGTACGCGCGCGCCTCCAGCGTCTGCTGGTCAACTCCGAGACCATCGGCGCCAAAATGCGCGTTTGCCGACAGCGCGGACCCCTGCCCGGTCTCGAAGTACATCACGTTCGTGCCTACCTCGCCATCCGCGCACTCCGCGCCTCGATTCAGCGCCTTTCCGGCCTCCTGTGCTTCGCTGAGAAGCGCCAAGCTCACGCCAAAGCTCCGATTCGCCGCCTCAGTTCCCGCAATCGACTGAAACAGCAAATCCACCGGCGCGCCCCGTTCGAGCGCCGCCATCTGCGTGGTAATGTGCGCGAGGACGCAGCTCTGCATCGGGATTTGGAAACGCTCGCGCAGCGCGTTCATCATGCGCAGCAGTTGCGCCGTCGTCCCCACGTTGTCGCCGGCGGGGTTCATGCCCACCACCGCGTCGCCCGAGCCCATCATCAGCCCGTCCAAAATCGATGCCGCAATCCCCATCGCATCGTCAGCCGGATGATTCGGTTGCAGCCGCGCGCTGAGTCTTCCTGCCAGTCCAACTGTGGTGCGAAACCGTGTCACCACGCGAATCTTTCTCGCCGCGGCTATCAGGTCCTGCACCCGCATCAGCTTGCTCACTGCCGCTGCCATTTCTGGCGTCAGCCCTGGCCCCAGCTCTGCCAGCCGTCCCGGTGTCGCGTCGTCTGAGAGCAGCCAGTTGCGCAGCTCGCCCACCGTCAGCGAACGTACCGGTGCAAAAGCCGCAAGGTTATGAGTATCCGCGATCAGTCGCGTGACTTCATCTTTTTCGTAGGGCACAACCTGCTCTTCGAGAAAGCGCGTGAGTGCCACATCGGCCAGCGCGCACTGCGCAGCAACCCGCTCTTCGGCGCTCTCGGCCGCCACTCTGGCCAGCACGTCCCCGCTGCGCAATGGAGTAGCCTTCGCCATCAACTCGCGCAGGCTGCCAAAGGCGTAGCGCCGGCTTCCGATCGTGTGAGCAAGCGTCATGCGGCAGCACCGATTCCACGTTCAGAATAGCCGCAATCATGGTGTGCCCGGATGAAAGTTTCCTTTGCCGGCGCCGCTTCGCTGAAATCCGCCGCACCAACTCCCACCGGATTGATAGAATTCTCTGTCATTGTTCCGCCCAAAAGGAGAGTGTGTGTTTCCTCCGGCTTCTTTCTTTCATTCACATCGCAATTCCGCCGCACAGGTGGCTCTCGCGGTCGCAGTGCTCGTCCTTTTCGCGAATCCGCAGGCCACGCCCGCGCAAAATACGCCAGTTCCCGCGCAAAATGACGCCGCGCAGAGAGCACCGGCCTCCTCACAATCTGACCCTCTCGTCGTTCGGACCACCGCGGGCCTTGTTCGTGGCCTATCCCGCTCCAACGGCGGCGCGCAGTTCCTGGGGATTCCCTACGCCGAACCGCCCGTCGGTCCCTTGCGTTGGCGTGCACCCGTACCCAAAAAGTCCTGGACCGGTGTCCGCGACGCCATCGCCTTCGGGTCCTCTTGCTCGCAGCCCCTTCTCGGCGGCGCCTGGAACCGTTACGACGCGGAGCACAGCAGCGAAGAATGCCTCTATCTCAACGTCATCACGCCTGTCTGGCCCGCCTCCAAGCCCTTGCCCGTCATGTTCTGGATGCACGGCGGCGCCAACCAGGGCGGCTCCGGTTCCGGCTCGCTCTACAACGACGGCACATTGCTCAATCACGGCGTGCTCATCGTTACCATCAACTATCGTCTCGACATCTTCGGATTCTTCGCTCATCCCGCGCTCACCCGCGAGTCCACGCAGCACGCCTCGGGCAACTACGGCCTGATGGATCAGATCCTTGCCCTTCAATGGGTCCACGACAATATCGCCCGCTTTGGCGGCGACCCTGGCAACGTCACCGTCTTCGGCCAGTCCGCCGGATCTATCGATACCGGCCTCCTTATGGTTTCGCCACTCGCTCGTGGCCTTTTTCAAAAAGCCATAGCAGAAAGCGGCGCGCCGTTTTATCCGGTGCTGGCGCCATTCGATCAGGCCGAGCAAGCGGGTGAGCAATTCGCCGCATCCTTTGACATTCCCGCAGGTCAGGATCCCATCGAATTCCTACGCCAGGTTTCGCCGCAGGATTTAATCGCGAACGCTTCAAAGGCCGTCTGGGGCAATCCTCCTGTCGGTCCTATCGTCGATGGCTGGGTTATTCCGCGCTCGCCGGAAGAAACCTTCAAGTCAGGCGAGGAAGCTCCCATCCCGCTGCTTCTCGGCACAACTACGCGCGAGTTCGGCGCTTCAGAATCTCCTGACGCATTGCGTCAGGCCATCGAAGATTACGCCGGAAATCTCGCGCCGCAGGCCCTCACGCTCTACGGTCTCGCCGGCGACGGCCAAGGCACAGCCGATCCGCTCTACGGCCCGGCTGGCGTCCAATGGAACGCCGATGTCGAATTCCATTGCCCAATCTCGACCGAAGCCATCTGGCACACTGCCGCGCATCATCCAACTTTCGAGTACGAGCTCGATCACGCCATTCCCGGCCAGGAGGCGAAGGGCGCGCTCCACTCCGCTGACCTGCCCTACGTCTTCGGTTCATTCCCCAAATCCGGTAACATCGCCGGCAATTTTGGCCCCGTCGACATTCATCTCGCCGATCTTATGGAAAACTATTGGACCAACTTCGCGAAGGACGGCGACCCAAATGGGGCCGGACTCCCGCATTGGCCGGAATTCGATGCCTCGCAACTCTATTTGATCTTTACCGAGGACGGCCAAAGCGTCGCTAGTACCGGGCCCCTCCGGACCCCGCAATGCGACCTCTATCGTGAGGTCCTCGCCGCCCGAATGAAGCAACCGCAATAGCGCGGCCCCCTTTTCCTCCAGCCCTCCGCTTGAACCCGGCAAGTCCCTTCTTGACAGATAGTACGGAGCGTATTATAGTACGATTCGTACGATGAGCACGAACTCTATCCTCGAATTGGCCCTTCTTGGACTCCTCCGTCAGAAACCGCAATCGGGCTACGATTTGCGCAAAACCTTTGCCACAACTGCGATGCGCCACTTCAGCGACAGCCCGGGGTCGATCTACCCCGCGCTGCGGCGGCTTGAAGCGCGGGATTGGATCGCAGCCGAGCCCCAGGCCGGCAACGATTCTGAAAATCGGCGCGGCCGGCAGGTCTTCCACTTGACCGCAGCCGGAACCGCTGTGCTCGTCGAATGGCTCGGACGGCCCGTCACCCGTGAAGACATCCTCTGGCGAATGCCGGAGATGATGCTCCGCTTCGCTTTCATGGACACCAACGTGCCGCGCTCCACAGCCATCCGATTTCTCGGTGAATTCGAACAAGCGCTGGGCGCCTATGTCGCGGAGCTGCGCATCGATCTCGATCGCATGAGCTCCAAGATGTCAATCAACACCGGTCTCCTCGCCTTTCAATCGGGGATTGAAGGCTTTGAGGCTCAACTCAGCTGGGCGCGGCACGCCCGCGCCAGCCTCGCGGAGGAAGCACGATGAGAACGATTCTTCGCATCGCAGTTTGTTGGGTTGCTTTCGTGGCAGCTCTGTTGGGTACTGGTGTCATCGGCGGGCTCCTGCATTTGCCCGCAGTCCCCACGCCGGGCGGCGCGTCTGCTCAGATGCTGTTTTTCATGCAACTTGTCGCCGGCCTTGTGCTGGTTGTCGGACTCGTTCCGCTTGCCCGCGGTCTCGCCGCATCGGTCGCACTGCGTGCCGGCTCGATCGGCAGTTTCCTCCTCCTCGCATTGGGCGTGAACGGCATGATCGAGGCCAAGATGTTCACCCACTTTCTCGATAACGGCATGGTCTCCGCAACCATCTTTTACGTGATTCTCGCCGTTATACTCGGCGCCGCGCTTGGATGGTCTTTTGGCGCGTCGCCGCAGCCCGCCAGTCTTCCCCATCGCAGTTGGCTGGCGTGGATTCCGCGTGTAGCCGCCGTCTGGCTCGCGTGGCCCCTCATCTACTTCCTATTCGGCTCATGTGTCGCTCCCATCGTTGTCCCCTATTACAACGCCGGAATCGCCGGTCTTCGCATTCCCGCGCTCAGCACCATCCTTGCAGTCCAGCTCGTTCGCAGCGTCGTCTTCCTCGCCGCATCGCTGCCCTTCGTTGCGCTCTGGAAGGGCTCGCGCCGCGGTCTCTGGCTCACCCTCGGACTTGCGCATGCCTTTACCGTCGGGTTCTATGGCCTCGTGGGTGCAACGTTCCTTCCCATGGTTCTTCGCATCGCCCACTCCGTGGAAATCGCCGGCGACTCCTTCGCCTACGCCGGCCTGCTGGTGCTGCTCTTCGCTGGGCCGGCCCCGGCTGATTCCTGCGCACGAACCATCGAAGCTGTGCCGCTCCAGCCACAACCACTCCGCTAGTTCACGGCGACGCGAAGCGCCTGCCTATCGCCAGCCAGGAGCGCGGAAAATTCCCCGCTCGCAAGAAAGGAAGACCATTGTGAAATCGAATTCCATCATCATCTGTCTCGTATTATGTGTCACTCCGTCGTTCCTCGCTGCCCAATCATCATCCACTGCGCAGAATCCTCTGCACCGCCAATACCACGACGGAGAAGCTCTGGTGTACAACATGACGGGAGTGAACGAGTCTTGGCACTACGCCATTCAAGCCGACGGAATCGTCAGGAAAGACGCGAGCGGCGCCTATTTCGAGGAATATCGCTGGACGAATCTTGTGTCGGACGGCCAGCCGACTCCGCTCTCGCCCGGAAGCGATGCTTTCCGCCAGCGCCTTTCACTCGATCCAGGCCAAAGCATCACCCCACCCGATCTGAGCAAGGCCGACCCCAGACTCGTCGGGCCGGTACTGGACTTCATGACGTTCTATGCCGATCTGTGGCTCGTCAACAAGACGGGCCAACTCAACCACGCGGGAGATCATTTCTATGTAAAGGTTGGCACGCCCAGCTCTTGGGCCAACGGCTCTCAGGTTATCCTCGGCCAGTCCTCGATTGACTTCGATCTTACCTTGAAGAGCATCAATCCAACTGACCGAACCGCTGTGCTCGTCGTCCGCCACGTTCCGCCTGACAAGTCGCAGGTCACGCTCCCCGCCGCATGGATGCAAACACCCGTCGCCGATACGCCCAACAACTGGGTGCAGGTCATCAAACTCCCCGGCAAATACCTCGCCTCGGTGGGTCAGGAAACCTTCACGGTGGAACTGACAGTCAGCCTTGTAGACGGAAAAATCCTCTCAGCCACCATGGACAACCCGGTGAAGACCATCATGCGCATGTGCACCGACGATGCGTTGACGCAGTGCGACCCGCCGCAGCCGCACGAAATCATAAGAAAGATTCAGATTGCTTTGGTGCAATAACGGGCTCGCCCTCGATTAGCGGCGTGAGGTGCAAACAAAGAGGGCGCGGCTCGCACCGCACCGCGCCCTCACCATAAATTGTCCCTAGCTGAAAGCTAGCTCTCAGAACTTCACGCTCGCAGCCCGCGGCGAAATCCCGCTCAGCTCCGCCGCGCGCGCCTCCGCATACGCCGCTGCGCCCATCAGCGCCGTGCGGCTTTCCAGAATCACTCGCACCGGCATATTCACCAGCAACTGGCTCAGCCGTCCCTTGTCGGTGAACGCCTTCATGAACGTGCCGTCCTTCAGCTTCTCCAAAATGCGGGGAGCGATCCCGCCGCCCACATAAAGCCCGCCCACTGAAAGAACCTTCAGCGCCAGATTGCCGGCCTCTGCCCCGTATGCCGAAACAAACATATCCAGGGCCTTCTCGCAGATCTCGCTCTTGGCCTTCAGCGCGGCATCGGTGATCGCCGCGTTCGGATCCTCCTGGGTCATCTGCTCCGCGAGCCACGCCGGCTCTTCCAGGCCGCGCACTTCGCGCAAGAATTCGTAGCAGTTCGTGATTCCCTGCCCGCTCACAACGCGTTCAAAGCTGATCCGCCCGTTGTACTTCTGCTTCAGGAATCGCAGCAGGTCGATCTCGTCCTCATTGCGCGGCGCATAGTCCGAGTGGCCGCCCTCCGATGGATACGGAACGTAATCCCGCCCATCCCACACCAGAAACGCCTCGCCCAGTCCGGTCCCCGCCGACATCAGTGCCCGATTGCCGACTTGCCGGGAATCGCCCTCGCTCAGCGTATAAATCTGGTCCGCCGCCAGCTCCGCAATTCCGTACCCATTTGCCTGCAAATCATTGATAAGAAAAACGTAATCAATCTTCAAGTTGCGCGCCAGCTCGCGGCTGTCCAGCGTCCACGGCAGATTGGTCAGTCGCAGCCGCCCGTCCCGCACCGGGCCCGGCACGCCAAAACACGCCGACGTCACCTTCTCCGCAACAACAAACTCCTTCACGATCTCTTCCAGCCCCGCATATTCCTTGGCCGGGAACTGCTTATCGCGAGTGTGTTTCAAATTGCCGTCGGTAAAATCGAACAGCGCCAGGTGAACTTTGGTGCCGCCTACATCGCCTGCCAGAATCATTCGGTCCTCTCGATAACCCCATTGCCTTGCGCGTCTGGCGCGGGCAGCAGCGTGGCCGCAGCCTGGTCCAGGAGCAAGGTAAGTATACCGTCCACGGGCACGATGAATTGGCTTGGCAGCCGCTCCGGATCGCGCGGTCCCTCCATTACCTCGTTTAGAATCATTGCCTTATCTGTGCCTGCGATCAGGAAGAACACTTGCCTCGCGGCATTAATCACCGGCCGGGTCAAAGTCACCCGCCACATGTCCAGTTTCTCTACGTAGTTGGCCGTTACCAGCCGATCGTTCACGTGCAGGGCATCGGTATGGGGAAAAAGAGACGCGGTGTGTCCATCAGGACCCATGCCAAGCTGCACCAAATCGAATCGAGGAATCCCCGCGCCCTTCAGTCCGAAGCTCTTTTTCAGATGCTCCTCGTACCTGGCCGCAGCATCGTCGGGCTCAAGCTCGCCCTCCATGCGATGAATCTGTTCCGATTTCAATGGCACGTGGTCCAGCAGCGCCTCGCGTGTCATGCGGAAGTTCGAGTCGGCGTCGTCCGGCGGAACGCACCGCTCATCCACCCACCACAGGTCGAGATTCTTCCATGGCATGCGTTCCCGCCATTCCTCGCCCGGCTCGGCCAGCGCGCCAAATGCCGACTTGGGCGTCGACCCGCCACTGATTGCGATCCGCGCCACGCCTCGCGCGGCCACCGCCTTCTCGGCCTCCACGACAAAAAACTCCGCCGCACGCCGCGCCAGCGCAGCCGCATTCGGCTCGACGTGGTAAACAATCTTCAAACCCAGGGTCATGAAACACACCCCTTCCGTCTATCTTCCTTCAACCGGTCATCGATGTGTTCAGTGCAGTATGCGCGATTCTGCTTGAGGTTTCAACGTCCTAAATACGTCCGGTACTGCTGCTCCAGTACGCCCGACGCGCGCGCCAACCCGATCTTCGACACGTTGTACGCATAGAGGCTCTCAACCAGGTTGTTCTCGGCCGTAGCCAGCGTGGCCTGCGCCGTTACAAGCGGCAGGTTGTCGTCAACGCCCGCGTTTACGCGGTCCGTCTCGTCGCTCAACGCGCGCGTGGCCAGGTCAACGTTCGACCGCGCCACATCCACCAGTTGCTTGTTCGCGCTCACGTCCAGCAACGCCGTCCTCACCTGTTCGTCGATGTGGTTGCGAAGATCGTCGAGCTGTGCATTTGTCTCGTCCATCTTCGCCTTCGACACGTCGCTATCGCCGCGCAGCTCTGCCTCGCGAAAAATCGGAAAGCTCAAAATCCCCATGGCGATGAAGTCGCCATGCGTTCCCGCGCCGTTCACGGTGCTGGTGCCGTAATTGCCATAGAAGCTCAGCGTCGGCAGCCGCTCGCTGCGGTACACCTTGTGCAGCGCCTTGTACGCCACAGCCTGATTCTCGTAGTTCTGGTAATCCTGCCGGTTTTGGTAGGCCGTCGCCTTCACTTCTTCCGGCGTCTGCTCGGCCAACTCGCTGTAGGGTGCCGGATCGGTCAGCTCAATCTCTTGCTCGGGATCGACGCCAATCTCCCGCTTCAGCAAAATAAAATCCTTTTCCTGCTGATTTTCGGCCGCGATCAGCGCCTGCTGCTGCGACTGCAACTGCACCTTTGAGCGCAGCTCGTCCAGATTCGCCGCCACGCCCGCCTCGTGCGACTCATGTGCGTGATCTTCGAACAACTGCGCCTGGGCGACAAGCGCTTTCGCGTTCTCCACTTCGCTCTCGTCCGCCACTGCTCGCAGGTATCCCACAGCCACCTGCTGCACCACTTCGCCGCGCGCCGTCATCTTGCCAAAGTGGGCGGCGCGCTCCGCCGCCTCCGCCGCCTTCCACCCCTGGATGACCGGCCCCGAAAACAGAATCTCGTTGTACTGGATCTTGCCCTCGGTCAGGGTATCGCGCGTAATCAGCGACAGCCCCGCCGGAATCTTGCCGCCGGGAAACAGCGACGTGAATTTGCCAATGGTCTTTGGTCCGAACCCAAGCGCCGCCAGGTCATGCATGTGGTAACCGGTGTCACCTGTCAGCGTGATTGTGGGCAGAAACAACTGCAGCGCCTCATCCACCTCGGCGTGGTAGGTCTTCTCCTCGTTCTCCACCTCTTTAAGCCCGAGGTTGTTCTTCAGCCCCCGCTGGATGGCGTCGTCGAGGGACAGCTTCAGCGGCTCGCCGGTTACTGGCTGCGCCGTTACGCTGCCCCAGAAGGGATTCTCCGCCGATGACGGATTCTGTGCGCCCGCTTGCGTGCACAGCAACATGGCCGTAAACACGGCAAGCAACCTTGCTGCACTGTGCAGCACAAAATGTTTCTCTCGTCTCACTTCCATTATTTTCTCAGATGATCCGGCTGAGGCAGGGGATTCATCTGTCGTAGCGATTACGAAGGGCTTTGCGATCCCCGCTTGCTTCTTAAGCAGCCACTCGATGGGATATCCTTCTCTCCGGCTGAATACCGCCTCGCATTTTGGCGCTCAAAAACGCCGCGAGCCTGCCGCACGTATCCAGCCCATGTTTCGTCGCCCGCGAAAGGCCTTCCATGCCGCAAAAATCTTTGCTGTCCCCGGTCAAACTTGCAGCCATCACCTTTTGTGCTCTCGCACCCGCCGCGGTGCTCGCTGCGCAAAACGGCCCGGCAGTGCCGCTCGGCATTTTTGAAGGTCAGCAGGACGTGGGCACTGTCCTCCACCCCGGCTCCGCGCATTATGACACCGCCACCGGAACCTATACGGTCAGCGGCAGCGGCGAAAACATGTGGTTCTCAAGCGACGACTTCCACTTTGTCTGGACCAAGGTCTCGGGAGATGTTGCTCTTACTGCCGATATCACGATCCTCGGCTCAGGCGGAGATCCCCATCGCAAGGCCGTTGTAATGATCCGCCAGTCCCTGGACAGCAATTCGGCAGCCGTTGACGTGGCCGTGCATGGAGTCGGCCTCACTTCCCTGCAATTCCGTGACGCGACCGGCGGCACGATGCACGAAGTGCAAGCGCATGTCACTGCACCCCAAACGGTGCGCATCGAGAAACGCGGCGACTACTTTTACGCTTTCGTATCCGGCGAAGAGGGCAAGCTGGAACCGGCGGGAGCTTCTACTAAGGTGGCGCTAACCGGCCCGTTCTATGTCGGGATCGGAGTCTGCGCGCACAACAAGGATGTTGTCGAGCGGGCGGCTTTCTCTCATGTCAAACTCGATCATCTTGCGCCCGCCGCGGGCGAGCCGGTCCTGGTGAGCGCTCTCGAGACCATCCCCATCGCTTCCACAGACCGTCATGTCGAGTATGTTGCGGCCGCCCACTTCGAGGCTCCGAACTGGTCCCGCGACGGTTCTTCGCTCTTGTTCAACCAGGACGGCAAGATTCTCAAACTGGCGCTCGCCGGCGGCCAGCCCGCCGTCATCGACACCACTCCCGAGCTGCATTTGAACAACGACCACGGCCTCTCGCCCGACGG